>Ga0156248_105_pt2 | contig 42663 bp, 38 predicted proteins | sample RifCSPlowO2_12_FD_107895 | JGI IMG/M metagenome (GOLD analysis project Ga0156248, IMG submission 107895) | Candidatus Zambryskibacteria bacterium RIFCSPLOWO2_12_FULL_39_16
TTTATCAAAGCCTGCCCGCAACAACTTGCGAGTCGGACAGGTTGCAAAAACATTAAAACGGAATAACATTTACATATGCTCGCAAAATACAAAAAAAGAATGAAAAACGGATGATGATATGTTATGATGTGACTTATTATCAATTAATAATATAAATATGAACAAGAAAATTACAATTATTTTAATTATTGTTGTTGTGATACTAGGAGCTTTATTCCTATTCAAAAATAATAGTGTAGCTCCAACAGTGCAAAATGTAGAAGAGACTCCAAGTACAGACAATACAGCACCTGTAACGTCTCCTACTGCGACTATAATAATCGATGCCACAACAAAGAGCACTGTGGTCGTGACTTACACCGACAGCGGATTTTCACCACAAAACATCACAATCAAAAAAGGTGACACGGTTACTTTTGTAAATAAAAGTTCCATAGGTATGTGGGTCGCTTCTGGTCCTCACCCTACTCACACCAATTATCCGGCTTTTGACGAAAAAGCTACAGTTAGCAATGGCGGTAGCTGGAGTTTTACATTTGACCTCGTCGGCAGCTGGGGTTATCACAACCACAAAAACTCTGCCGCTTTTGGTAAGGTGATTATAGAATAGCAAAATATGCAAAATAGGGCTTTTATTTTAATCTTTATCGCTGTGGTCTTTATCCTCGGGGGTCTTCTTTATATTTACAATCCAAACCCAACAGAATACGAAAATCCAAAAGAAAAAGAACCTGCGGTTTGCACAATGGAAGCCAAGCTTTGCTCTGATGGCTCTTATGTCGGCCGCACTGGACCAAATTGTGAATTTACAGCTTGCCCGATACCGCCGGACGCAATATTTGAAGACGGAACGGTAAATGCCAACGGTTCGCAATAGTAATGATAATCAAAACAGATACCCTGCTTGAATCAATTCAAAGACTCTCGCCTTTTCAAAAGAAAGCGCTATCTAAAATGCGGCTCAAAAAAGTCCTAGATATTTTGAGATATTTTCCGTCCAGATATGGGGAATCCGGTTTGGTCAAATCCATAGAATTTTTGATGTCTGGGGAAAATGCGGTGTTATTTGGCAAGATTTCAAAATTAAAAACTGCTAAAACTTGGAAGTCCAGAGTAGCTATATCAACAGCCGAAGTAGAAGACTCCACCGGGAGAATAAAACTCGTTTGGTTCAACCAGCCATATATAGCTAAAATGTTTTCCGAAGGAAATCTAGTGAGGATTGAAGGTCGAGTGAGCCAAAGGCGAACGAAGATTCCGAGCGACAGCGAGGAACAGCTTTATATCTCCAACCCGAAAATTGAAAAAGTTTCTTATATACCCGAAGGTACGAGTGATTCTTTGTTTCCCGGAGAAGAAAATCATAACCTTTCCCCTGTTTATCCGGAGAGCCGAAGTATCTCTTCAAATTGGATTTACCATTGTCTGCAAAAAATATTCTCCGCCCAAGGCGGATCCGCCTCTGGCGGAAAAAACTTCTTGGATACTCTGGAAGATCCGATTCCACAAGAAATTTTAAAAAAATACAGTCTGCCTTCCCTTAAAACAGCTGTAGTTTGGATACATGCTCCAAGAAAAAAAGAGGACGCCGAAATCGCCAGAAAAAGATTTGCCTTTGAAGAGATTTTTTTCATCCAGCTTGATAGACAGAGAGAAAAATATATAGCCCAAAAAGAAAAATCTTTTTCTATCACAAAGAAAAATGAAGAAATGCGAGATTTTATAAAAACTTTCCCTTTCCCATTGACTCTGGCTCAAGAAAAATCCATAGGAGCGATACTTAGCGATTTTAAGACTGGCCACCCGATGTCTCGACTTCTTGAGGGAGATGTTGGCTCTGGTAAGACTGCGGTAGCGGCAACGGTAAGTTTCGCTGCAGTCACCACTGCCCCGCCCAACAGGAAGTTCGGTAATTTACAGGTGGCATACATGGCGCCAACAGAGATTTTGGCCGAGCAGCATTTTGAATCTTTCATAGAATATTTTTCTAAATATAAAATACCAGTAGGGCTAATAACCGGCAGCGGAGCTAAAAAATTCCCATCAAAAACTTCAAAAGATCGTTGGACAAAAATATCCAAACCCCAGCTTTTAAAATGGGTGGAAAACGGCGAGATACCGATCCTCATCGGCACTCACGCCCTTATCCAAAAAACTGTCAGATTCAAAAATTTGGCTCTCATAGTCATAGATGAACAACACAGATTTGGAGTAAAACAGAGAATGCAACTTCGCAGGAAACATGATATCGCCCCCCATCTTTTATCTATGACTGCCACCCCTATCCCCCGTACTCTGGCCCTGACAATATTCGGGGATTTGGACCTTTCTTTGCTTGACGAATTGCCGGCAGGCCGTCAGGTACCAGAGACAAAAATAGTTCTGCCACACCAAAGAGAAGAAACCTATGAAAAAGTGAGAGTAGAACTCCAAAAAGGCAGACAAGTTTTTGTAATATGTCCAAGGATAAATGATCCTGACCCAGATAAAGAAAATGTTATAAACGCCAAATCGGTGAAATCAGAAGTTCTAAGGCTTCAGAAAAAAATCTTCCCCGAATTTAAAGTGGATGCAATTACAGGAAAAATGAAACCTCTGGAAAAAGAAAAGGTAATGAAAGAATTTAAAGATGGAAGAATAAATATTCTTGTAGCTACCTCCGTGGTTGAAGTGGGAGTTAATGTGCCGAATGCTACCGTTATTATTATTGAAAATGCCGAGAGGTTCGGTTTAGCCCAGCTTCATCAGCTGAGAGGCAGGATTTTGCGAAGCTCTCACAAGCCATATTGTTTTGTTTTTGCCGATAGCAAATCTCAAAAAACAATTTCCAGATTAAAATCTTTTACCACCGCCAAAAATGGATTTGAGCTGGCTGAGGCTGATCTAGAGCAGAGGGGCACTGGAGACTTAGCAGGAGCTAAGCAATGGGGCATCTCCGACCTCGCTATGGATGCTCTCAAAAATATAAAAATGGTGGAGGCTGCTCGAGAAGAAGCCCGCTTACTCATTGAACAAGATTTTGATTTAAAAAAATATCCCCTTCTCTCTAAACATTTAAGCCAAAAAACAGCCACTCATATGGAATGAAATTGAAGTTTGTTAAGATTTGTATTATCCTAGAATCATTGCGCGCGTAGCTCAGTTGGTAGTAGCACCGAGCTTATACCTCGGGGGTCGTAGGTTCGAGCCCTACCGCGCGCACAAAAAAGTGAGTTTAAAACTTTAAAATTAGTTACAAGTATCGTCGCCGTTTGGTTGGGTATTATCTTGGGCTCTTGAAGTTCCACTGGAATCAACGCACCAATTATCATCGGCACCTGACACGCTCAAAAGATTTGCGGATACGGCGTAACCCGTTCCAGTAGATACGCATTTTACAGTAACTCCTGATGACATATTATTTGTATAAGTTGCAACTATGTTATCGTCAAAAGCATTATTACAGGAATTTGTAGCCGTACCATAACTACCGTTATTATCATAATAAAGCTCCATCGCAGCTCTAAGGCCGGAAAGTTGGGCTTTGGTTTTTGCATCATTACCTTTATTTCTAGCACTATTAAGAGAGGCAAGTACTATTGAAGAGAGTACCCCTATAATCGCAATGACCACCAATAATTCTATTAGAGTAAAGCCTGATTTAGTCAAAACTCTTACATAAAGATTAGTATCTTTACTCATAGTCTAAGTATAAAACTATAAGCACATCAATCAACTTACACCTGTTGATAAACAATTATGACAAATTTTCTTTTCTTTTGGGTTGGATACCGTTTGCCACAAGTATAGATTCAAATTCATCACGTTCAATAGTCTCTTTATCAATAAGTCTCTTAGCTATTATATCAAGAAGGGGCCTGTGTTCTTTAATGATTATTTCCGCTTTGTCCAAAGCATCTTTCATAATTTTGGAAACTTCCTTGTCTATCAAGGCCCCCACTTGTTCAGAGTATTCTTTCTCATTTATTCCTCTACCAAAAAGAGTCTTGCCTCCAACACCTTCAAGAGCCACCGGCCCCAGATTTTCAGACATGCCATATTTGGTCACCATATCCCGAGCCAAAGCGGTAGAAACTTGTAGATCGTTTGACGGACCAGTGGTAATATCACCATAAATATTTTTTTCCACTACGTAACCAGCTAGAGCAACGGTAATATCGTCCAAAAATTCTTTTTTGGACTGGAGTTTCTTCTCCTCAATAGGAAGTTTAAACACATAACCGAGAGCTCGCCCACGAGAAATTATGGAAATCTTATGGACAGGGTCAGCATATGGGAGCACAGAAGCTGCAACAGCGTGGCCAGCCTCATGATAAGCAGTCATTTCTTTTTCTTTTCTAGATAAGATGTGGCTTTTACGCTCCGGACCCATCATCACTTTTTCTATGGAGCGAATCAAGTCAAATTGAGAAACTTTTTTTCTGTTTTCTCTAGCCGCTAAAATAGCTGCTTCGTTCATAAGTGAATACAAATCGGCTCCGGAAAATCCGGGAGTACGTTCAGCGATAACAATCAAATTAACATCTTCAGCAAAAGGCTTCTCTTTTGAATGTATTTTCAAAATTTCTTCCCTATCATTACGGTCAGGTAAATCAATAGTCACTCGGCGATCAAATCTGCCAGGACGAAGAAGGGCTGGGTCTAAGACATCGGGTCTGTTTGTAGCGGCTATTATTATCACTTTTTCGGTTGGTTCAAAACCATCCATTTCAACCAAAATCTGATTTAAAGTTTGTTCTCTTTCATCATTGCCACCGCCCAAACCGCCACCTCTTACTCTGCCTACTGCATCAATTTCATCCATAAAAATAATCGCCGGAGCGGTTTTCTTTGCCATTTGGAAAAGATCTCTGACTCTGGAAGCACCGACACCGACAAACATCTCAACGAATTCAGATCCAGAAATAGAGAAAAAGGCGACCCCAGCTTCCCCTGCCACCGCTCTGGCTAAAAGCGTTTTGCCGGTACCGGGAGCACCCATTAAAAGTATCCCCTTGGGAATCCTGGCTCCAATTTCAAAAAACTTTTTTGGATTTTTAAGAAAATCTACTATTTCAGAAAGTTCTTCTTTAGCTTCTTTACATCCAGCCACGTCTTTAAAAGTTACCCTCTGTTTGGTATCGTCCGGCTCCGTCAGTCTCGCTCGCGATTGGCCAAAGGAGAAAGCCTGCATACCCGCCCCTTTTATCTGGCGGCTCATAATCCAAATGAAAACTGCTATGAAAAGAACTGGAAATAATATAGGAGAAAGATTAATCAGCCAATAAAGAAACCCTGTCTCTTGATTGACACTTACTTTTACTTTATCGAGTTGGTCAGCAGTGACACCATAGGCAGCTAAAGTATCGGTAAAACTTGCACTATCCTCCTTCTTTGAAGTCTTGATTATACCGTCTTGGAAAGTGGCATCTATTGAACTATTGGTAACTCTTATTTCCTTTATTTGACCAGCTTTCACTGACAGGGCCAAATCAGAAATGCTTATTTCTTCTTTACTTTTGTTACTGGAGATTAGAGAATAAATTGAAACTACAAAAAACAAAACCAGAACACCTATCACAAAATTGCCAAAAAAAGAATTCTTCATCCCCCTGCCTGGAATTTTATCTAAAAAGACTTTTTTTGGACTATCTTTTTTGTTTTGTTTTGGTTTTGGCATATTAATCTGATTTGCCGAGTTAAAACAAAATTCAAAAGTTGGTTCTACCCCGCAAGAGGCGACCCGAGGACTTTTGCAATTTTGATTTTAATGAGGCAATGATAACATAAAAATGATAAAATTACGAGTATGTCGCTAATTCAGAATAAAAAAGCATATTTTAACTATGAAATCCTTGATAAAATCGAGGCTGGTATTGAATTACTAGGTTTTGAAGTAAAGTCCTTAAAAAAAGGACAGGGTTCTTTGGAAGGCTCTCACGTCATAGTACGGGGAAACGAAGCATTTGTCGTCAATATGCAGATTCCTCCATATCAGCCGGCAAATACCCCAAAAGATTACGATACTACACGAAATCGTCGCCTACTTTTAACCAAAAAGGAAATAGAGAGCTTATCAAAATCAGAAAACCAAAAAGGATTGACAATAATACCTATTTCGGTGTATAATAAAGGTAGAAAACTTAAATTAGAAGTCGCTATCGTTCGCGGCAAGAAAAAATATGATAAACGCGAAAGTATCAAAAAGCGTGATGTGGAGCGCGATATCCGAAGAACTTTGAAAAATGAATAGTTGTCTGCCAAAAATTCCCCCATTGAATAGAATATGAAAAACACCATTCAGTGGGGGGATGATCGGCCTAGACAATAAGATATATTTGCAAAATGCAAGAGAGAGCCGTAGTGACTCTTAAATCCGCTATAAAAGATAACTGTAAACAAAGTTGTCGCAAAAGCTCAGTCCGTTGTATCTCCATATTTTGGAGCCAATGACTTCGCTTTCGCTTACGTTAGAACTTAAAAGCTAACCTGAGCGACGTCAAATTCTCTAACGTCTCATAGGAGAAATTTGGTGTAATAAACTGAGACTCTGAGAAACAGCCGCTTCGCTGTTTCTCGAAATGTAGAAGCTCGATGTTTTAAGATTTTGTTTGTTCCTCACTTAAAACATTTAAACAATCAAAACAAACTACCTCTTGTAGAAATTTTTCAAATCTCTTGTTGCATGCGAGTTCGATTCTCGCCATCTCCACAAATTTAATTTACCAAACACGTCCTGCCATCGCGGTTGAGGGAGACTTTGTGTTCAATTATTTTGATATTTCCATTTTTAATATACATTTCCAAAACTAATCCAGTAGAAACATCACTATTCCAATACTGGTCAAATATGAAGTTGCCGAGAGAATAATAAACTGTTGCTTGCGGTGAGCCTGTCGAATCCGTCCCCTCTTGTCCTGAGTTTGTCGAAGGAATTTTTTCGGAAGGTAAAACGATGTGGGGATGAGAACCTACAATGAAAGATGCGCCGCTTTTTGCAAAAAGAGCGGCTGTATTTTTGATGCGGGCCGGAACATCCGAATATTCATCTCCCCAATGAGCATAAACGAAAACAGTCTGCCCATTTTTCTTTTCATCGGATATTTTTTGAACTACTTTTTTAGAAGAGTCTCCTCCAAATTCGTTATAAGAAATAAAAGAAACGTTTGTCCCGCCCATGTTAGTGCGATAAATTGGTTCACCCACCTCGTCGTCGGGCAGATCTCCACTTAACCCTCCGAAATAATTAACGTCGGCTTCACTTAGATATTTTATTGTTGAGGCAATTCCCTCTTGTCCGAAATTACCTATATGATTATTGCCCAGATTAACTAATCTTATATTGTTGTCTGCCAAAAGTTTTGCGGTATTGGTCGGAAATGTGAAAGTGTAATTACCGTCTCCACCTGGTTTAGTAAGCATACTAATTGAAGCATTTTCTGTAATCGGTCCCTCCAAATTTCCAACTACCAAATCTGAGTCTTTCAAAAAATTATTAATGCATGAAAAAACAAAATCGCCGCCTTTGACATAACTTACCTCTCTTATATAGCGGTCAAAAAACATATCTCCGACAAATAAAATTTTAGCTCCTCTATTTTCATATAAAAAGAAAGCTCCAAATAAAATTACTGCGACAAAAATAAGTATATGGGTTTTCTTCATCAAGATAATTATAATACAAAATCTGATATTTAAGTTTTTAGTAAAAAGTTAAGACCCGCCATGTCCTCTAGGACTGGCGGGTCTGAGTGAAAGAGCTATTGGAACAATTATTGTGCCGTGGCTTTGAGCCAAATTCTTATTTGGCCAAGTCTCGAATCGCTCGATCCAAGACTATTGTCACGGGGATTGACCGTATGAATATCGGTCCGGGAAATAAATGAGCCAATATAGCCTGATGGTTGAAAGAACTGTTTAAACGGTAAAGTGTCTCCGGGGTGCATCGTGACTACTTTGCACTGCAAGTTGCTGGGGCAATTTGTCCATGCGGGATCTTGAAAGTCGACGGGTCTAAAAAACCCAAAACCACCACCACTTTGACCAAATGACCAAGCAAACTGTAAAGCAAGGTTGGTTGTTCCATCATTGCGCAGGGTGATGGTCTGATTAACTTCTGCCCCACCCACACTGACCTGTGCAAAAGAAACATCGAGATCCATAAGCGGACCATGGTAACGTGAAAAATTCACACCATCAGTGCTAATGCTTAAGATAGGATGCTCCGTTTGCGGAAATGGGCGCAAGGAGATGGTTGGGTCACCGAATAACTCTTCGGACCATGTTGGCGCCATCTCAATATCCGCGAAAGTAGCGCCATCTGCGAGCATATGATAATTCCTCCCTACCATATCTCCTTCGTAGCTGTCACCAATGCCCATGATAGGAGTAAACGCGTGGACGAGTAGCGTATCGCCTCCAAAAAGGGCGGCACCAGCGAAGTAGTCGGGGGAAAAAAAGTTGCCTGTACTGCAGTTAACCAGATTGATCACCCGCGCGTGGTTGGGGAGGTTAAGTAAATTATCTGAGGAGAGTGTTACCGTGTCGTTGGAGTAAAAGGTACCCACAACCCCAGCCCCCTCCATAGTGATAAAAGTTGACGCTCCATGCGTATTAAGCGTCACAAATTCAGCCCCCTCCGCCAACAGATTTTTAAAATCTTGCAGACGGCTTAGGGCAGTGTCATCTACCGATTCGTAGTTTATGACGTAACTAATATCATCTGGATGGTATAGGTTATTTGTGACCCAATATTGCGTATGGTCCTCTTCTACTGAACCACCAAACCATCCTCCCCGAACATATCCGTATTTTTTCAAGTTGGGGCTTGTATGGCGTGTATTCAGATCCTTTTGAATAAACGCCAATACTTGGTCCGGTGTGCCATAGATACGAGATGACCACGCAGATTTATTACATGCGGAGTCGGACGATATTGAGCCATCCGGCAAATTGGTGAGACTACCATCACCTGCGACCGTATATAGGCTGCAATTTGGAACCCTATAAGACCAGTCTGTTGGAGTGGGTAATCCATCTTGGAGAAACCATGCTGCCGGCACTTGGCCGATGAGCATAACCCCCCAGAGGTGGTCTACATTCTGCAATGCGGCACGCACACCGAGGACATCCGCGGGACTAGGAATGATCGTAGTCGACACGACAGGATCATTGACGCCAGCTTTTGCCGCATAGTCGCCGGAAATAGTTTGAGCAAGTTTTGCCACAAGACCATTTGTATCTACAGCGGTTACTTTAGGGTCCACTACCATGGCAATCATTCGCGGTGCAGCCATTACATCAACCATGGGTAGTCCTGTGACAGTTACAGTTGCACTACCATTTTTGTTTGTGTCTTGAACCGAGGTAGCCGTCACAGTCACAGTTCCAGTAGTGCTAGAAGCCGTGAACAGACCTGATGAATTTATGGAGCCTATGCTAGTGATCCAATTTATGGACGAACTGTAGTTGCCTGTTCCCACCACTGCCGCCATACATTGCGAGGTCTGCCCAACCTGCAGTGAGGTTGGGTCGCAGACAACAGAAATCGACGTTATGGTGGGTGCGATAGGTGAGGTGTTCCCCCCACCGCCTGAACCACTTCCTCCACCTAAACCGCTTCCGCCGCCTGAACCACTACTCCCGCCTGAACCACTTCCTCCGCAACCATTGGAAACAATATAAACCATTAGTAAAATCAGAAAAATAGAGCGTAGTCTTCGGATCATACCCCTTCCTCCTATGCCAAAGAACGTATGCAGGATCGCAAAACCCTACATCTGAATACAATATACGCTTATAGTCTAAAGATTCAATACTTCTGTTGTTTGGGGCGATAAGATATGGCTTCAAGGATATGGCTAACAGAGATTTCGGGAGAAGAGTTGAGGTCGGCGATAGTGCGAGCCAGTTTTATTATTTTGTGATATGAACGGGCGGAAAGGTCCAAAGTTTTGGCTGATTTATTTAAAATCTCTTTGACTTCATCGGAGATTTTTAAAATAATGGTGATGTCGCGAGCACTCATCTCGGAGTTGGTGCTTATTTTCCTTCCAGCATCTCTAAATCTTTTTCCTTGAATCCCTCTTGCTTTGATTATCCTCTCTCTGGCTGGGACACTTTCGCTTTTACCCGCTTTTTCGGTCAGCTTTTCGTGATCCACTTTGGAGACTTCTGTCCAAATATCAATGCGGTCAATAATAGGCCCTGAAATTTTTCTTTTATACCTTTCAATCTGCAAAGGCGCGCAGGTACATGGTTTACCTTTAATGCCAAAGTTGCCACAAGGGCAAGGATTCATGGCGGCTACAAGTATGAAATGCGCTGGAAATTTGACGGTGCCGCGAGCGCGCGAAACTGAAACTACTCTTTCTTCCAACGGTTCACGCATTGACTCTATCGCTTTGTTTTCAAACTCCGGAAATTCGTCAAGAAACAATACTCCTTTGTGGGCTAAAGTAACCTCCCCAGGCCTTGGATTGCTCCCACCACCGATGATGGCGACATGAGAAGCGGTATGATGTGGAGAACGAAAGGGTCTTTCGGCAACCAATGTGTCATTCAAAGCTCCGGTCATAGAATGTATTTCAGTCACTTCTAAAACTTCATCAAAAGAAAGAGGAGGTAAGATCCCTGAAAGAGCCTTGGCTAACATGGTTTTACCTGTCCCGGGTGGACCATAAAGAGCTATATTGTGTCCGCCAGCTGCAGCAATTTCAAGCGCTCTCTTAGCCCCCTCTTGGCCTTTGATATCGGATAAATCAAGAGAAATCTCATCTAAATTTTTTATTTCTTTTTTCTTTTCTGGTTTTAATTTTTGATTCAAATCGGTATCATGGGAAATATGATTTATTATTTCCAATAAAGTTTGTGCCCCGAAAATAGAAACACCATCTACTAAAGTAGCTTCAGGGGCATTTTCAATAGGCAAATATATTTCTCTAAATCCTTTTTCTTTTGCTTTTCTGGCAAAAGCCAAAGCGCCTTTGACCGGCCTCAATCGGCCATCCAAAGAAAGTTCTCCTAAAAATATTTTGCCTTTGGAATCAAAAAGAATATCGCCGCTAGCCAAAAGATATGAGAGAGCAATGGCTACATCGAGGCCTGAGCCTTCTTTTTTAATTTCTGCCGGAGCCAGTGAAATAATCACTTTGTGATTTTTTGATTTTGGGGATTCAAAACCGCTGTTTTTGACGGCCGCGCTGATCCTGTCTTTTGCTTCTTCCACAGCTTTATCTCCCAATCCAACTATAGAAAAAGAATTGAGGCCTCTCGAAAGGTCTGCCTCTACATCAACAATATAAGGTTTGAGAAGAAAAGCTTGGGCGCTATGAACCTTGGCGTAAGACATACTTTCTTATACCTCATTTCATATGCTTTTTGCAAGTGCGGGCAGCTTGGTTAGCGATTAAACGATCTTCTTCTATAGGTTCTCCAGCAACTTCACAAATACCGTAAGTTCCATTTTCAATTTTTACTAAAGCGTCTTTTATATCGTTATATCTGATTTCTAATTCTTTAAGAACCGCCGTATTCCCCTCAAACTCTTCCATTTTATCTGCCGTTTCGCTTGAATCGGCGCTATCAGTATCAAAATCAGCCGGTTCCGCTTCCCAATCGAGCTTATTATCAGGATTTTTTCTGCCAACGCTATTTAGTTCTTTCTCAACTAAAGAAAGCTCCTCTCCCAATTTGCCCTTAAAATAATTTATATCTATATCATTTCTCATGATTCCCATTTTAACATAATGAGACTATCTGACAATCGAGCGAGAAGCATAAATAGTATATATGTCTCCTATGGATGAAAGACTGCTGGTAATCAAAATAGTATTTTTATCAAGGAAAGTATAGGCGATTTTTGCTTGGTTTTTTTGGTTTATTAAGGCCCTAGTATCTTTGTTTTTAACAATCATATCTTTCCAAATGAAAGAGTCCAGTTTCATTGGTATTTTAACGCTTAGGGTAGTAGATGCAGTACTGGAAGTAGTGGTGGCAGTACTAGTGGCTGTGCTGGTAGGAATATTTGCCGTAGTATTAGCAACAACAAAAGAGTCAGTCCTCGCATTCATGAAAGACAGATCTTTTTCCATATTGCTCTCCCAATCAAGCATGCCAGAAAAAGCGCGACCAAAATCACTTATGGTAATCACAAGAAAATATGAAATTTGGTTATTTTGAAACATTATTCCAACAGCATATTTTTCTTTGATAGTCCTCTCTAAAGTGGCCGGCAGTGATATCCCTAAAAAACCAAAGAAGTCTTTGGTTGTTTGAAACGAGAGACTATTTTTATCTGATATTTTCAGAATGCTTGCGCCATTTGATGGGGACAGTTTAGCAAGTTCTGAATCAAAGTTTTCTTTTGTTATATTGGTCAAGGTAATTAAATTGTTGTATGGGATAACTTTTTCTTCAACAGCCACTTCACTCATCGGCTCTTTTTTCAAAGCATTAAAAATATAAAAAGAAACCGCTACCCCGCTAGCCAAAAGAACCAGACTCAAAGTGGCTATGATTAAGTTCTTTTGGAAACCTTCTTTTTTTGATTTTACAACCGGTCTAAGTTTCTCTTCTTCTTTTTCTATTCTTTCCTTTTTTTCTTTTGCTTTTACAGTGATAGAAACCACCGATTCGTTTTTTTCCTTTATAAATTCAGCCATATCGCCCTGATAGGTGCGCAAAGAAGGAAGCTTCTGCTGATTATGCAAAGTATCAATTATCTTTCCAAACTTGTCAGGGTTACCTCCCTTTTTTTCTTCGTCCATTTTTTATATTATACTATTTTCTTTTGATGAAATTTGGATTTGCATCTTTAATCGAGAGTTTTAATCTGCCTTTATCATCTATGCCTTTTATAAGTATCGGCACTTTCATTCCAATTTTCAAGTAATTTTCGGTTTTTTCAATTCGGAAAGATGCAATCTCGGAAACATGAACCAATCCGTCACTTTTTGGACCAAGTTTTACTATGACCCCAAAATCTGCCACCCTGACTACTTCTCCAAAAACTCTGTCGCCCTCTTTGTATTCTTTAACGATTTCCTCAATTGAAGTTTTGGCTTTTTCCGCTCCAACAGCTCCTCCTGTTATGTAAATTGTACCATCTTCTTCTATATCAATCTCTGCCCCGGTGTTATCTTTAATTTCTTTTATGATTTTGCCTCCAGTGCCGATGACCATCCCAATTTGGTCTGGACGGATTTTGATAGAGATTATTCTTGGCGCTCTAGACGATAATTCTTTTCTCGGTTCTTTTATTTCAGCTTCTATCACATCCAATATTTTCATTCTGGCCGCTTTAGCTTTTTCAAACGCTTCTTTAAGAATAAGCAAAGGAATGCCTGATATCTTGACATCCATTTGCACTGCCGTAACCCCATCTTTGGTGCCAGCCACTTTGAAATCCATGTCGCCATGTTCGTCTTCCGGGCCCTGAATGTCGGTCAAAATTTTATACTTAAAATTTTGACCCTGAGCGGAGTCGAAGGGTTTTTCCTTATTGATGCTTAACATAAGTCCCGAAGCAATACCCGCAACCGGTTTTTTTATAGGCACGCCAGCATCCATAAGGGCCAAGGTTGAAGCGCAGACCGAGCCCATGGAAGTGGACCCGTTTGATGCCAGAGCTTCTGATACAATACGAATGGTATAAGGGAAAATATCTTTATCCGGAATTATGGGTAAAAGGGCTTTTTCTGCTAAAGCTCCGTGACCGATCATTCTCCTGTTCATTCCTCCCACTCTGCCAACTTCACCAACCGAAAAAGGAGGAAAATTATAATGATGCATAAATCTTTTATCTGTATGACTTTCCATGCCGTCTATCACTTGGGAGTCTCCGGGAGCGCCAAGAGTTAGAGCCGAAAGTATATGAGTGCCACCGCGATAAAATATACCAGAACCATGAAGAATACTGGAAAGGCCCCCTGCTTTGGCAAATAAGCCTCTCAAATCATCGAAACCTCTGCCGTCTATACGCTTATTTTCTTCAATAGAAATTTTATGGACAAAATCGTTTATAGCTTCGTGAAAAAGTTTTTTAGCAATTTTTTGGTCCGCTTCAGGCATATTTTCATTCAAATATTTAAACCATTCGTCCTCCAGAGCATAAATCTTATGTTTGCCCACCTCACCCATTAAGCCCTCCATTTTTGTCAAAACTTCCACATCGAAAGCTTTTTGCAAATCTTTTGGCACTTCTGTTTTTTTCACTTCCATTTTTTTCTTACCTAATTCTCCAATTATTTTTTCCTGAAATTTCTGAATTTTTTGGAGTTCCTCTTTGGCTTTATCCAAAGCTTTCATCAGAGTCTCCTCAGAAGCTTCATCTGCTCCAACTTCAATCATGTTTATGGTGCCATCTTTACCACAAGCAATAAGATCCAACTCATATTCACTGATTCCCAGAGTCGGTGGACTGGAAAGAGGATTCCTCATTTCATAAGAAGGGTTAACTAAAAATTCTTCCTTGTCCTTTAATTTTCCTATTCTTACAGCCGAAACCGGACCATTCCATGGGATATCTGATATGCCGAGTGCCAAGGAAGAAGCAATTACCCCCAAAATATCTGGATCGTATTTATCCAAAGAAAGCACGGTAACAACCACCTGAATTTCATTGCGCAGATTGCTGTCAAAAAGAGGTCTTATGGTTCGGTCTACAATCCTACCGGAAAGTATAGCTTCGTCCGATGGTCTTCCTTCCCTCCTTAAAAATCTGGAGCCCAAAATTTGCCCGGAAGCATAGAAGCGTTCCTCATATTCAACCGAGAGAGGAAAATATTCCAAATCTTTTTCTCCTTTTGACATCACTGCTGTTGCAAGAACTGTCGTATCTCCTAACCGCAGAAGCACCGAGCCATGGGCATTTTCTGCCAAATCGGTAAATTCGGCAGTTAATTTCTCACCACCAATCTCCATCTCATATTTTTTTGATTTCATAACACACGTAATATAACACGAAAACCGCTCCACTTAAAAGAGGAGTTATTCCGACCAACGAGGAACAAAATGAAAATCTATTTTCATTTTATCCGAGTGCCGTCGGAACAAAGTGCGCAGCACTTTATTTCCTTGCTTCAACTATAGAGAGAGCGACATTGGCAGGTACAATAGTGTAGTGATCAAATTCGATGTTGGCGGAGCCGCGGCCTTCGGTCATCGAACGCAAAGTAGTGACATAACCGAAAAGCTCTGACAGAGGCACCTTGGCTTTGACAACTTTATTTCCCGCTCTGTCATCCATACCTTCAATAAGGCCTCGCTTGGAAGAAAGATGCCCGGTGACATCACCCATGAATTTTTCTGGGACGACAACTTCAACTTTCATAATAGGCTCTAAAATAACCGGTTTGGCTTTTTTAGCTGCTTCCTGGAAAGCTTGAGAGGCGGCGATTTTGTAAGCGATTTCGGAAGAGTCAACATCATGATATGAGCCAAAAGTAAGTTCGCAGGAAATATTTACCATTTTATATCCGGCTACAATACCTCGCTCCATTGCTTCCTTCACTCCTTTTTCAACGGCCGGGATAAATTCCTGAGGGATAACACCTCCCTTGATGGAATCGATAAACTCAAATCCTTCTTCGCGATGGACATTTTTTTGTTTCTTTTTATTTTCCACTACCGCTTCCAAAGGTTTTAGATTGAGTTTGACGTGACCATATTGACCTTTGCCTCCGGTTTGTTTGATATATTTGGTTTCCGCTTCAGCCGTGCCGGTAATTGTTTCTTTGTAAGCGACCTGCGGAGCGCCGACATTTGCTTCAACATTAAATTCTCTTTTCATCCTATCAACGATAATATCCAAATGAAGTTCACCCATACCTGAAATAACAGTCTCTCCTGTTTCCGAATCGGCCTTAATCTTAAATGTCGGGTCCTCGTCTGACAAGCGGTGCAGAGCCATACCCATCCTTTCTTGGTCTCCTTTGGTTTTTGGTTCAATTCGGAGAGAAATGACCGGCTCAGGGAAAATGATAGTTTCCAAAATGATAGGATTGTCTTCGTCACAAAATGTATGAGAAGTTTTGGCGCTCTTAAGTCCAACTGCGGCAGCGATTTCTCCGGAAAAAACTTTTTTGACTTCTTCTCTTTTGTCCGCTTGCAGTCTTACTATGCGACCCAGCCTTTCTTTGTCCCCAGTGGTTGCATTATAAATATAAGATCCAGATTCAATGGTACCAGAGTAAACTCTAAAAAATGTAAGCTGGCCGACAAATGGATCGGCTTGGAGCTTGAATGCCAAAGCAGAAAAAGGTTCTGCATCGCTTGGATGTCTTTCTATTTCTTCTCCAGTTATTGGATTAATACCTTTTATAGCTGGTATATCCAAAGGTGACGGCAAGTAGTCAACTACAGCATCCAAAACAAGTTGAACTCCTTTATTTTTCAGAGCCGAGCCGCAAAATACAGGAAAAATCTTGTTTTCAATAACCGCTTTTCTTAAAATTTTCTTTAAGTCAGAAATTGGCACTTCTTCTCCTTCCAAGTATTTATGCATTGCAGCATCATCATTTTCTACGATTCTTTCTATAAGTTCCCCCCTAAATTTTAAAGCGGATGCTTTAAAATTTTCTGGTATTTCCATCTCAACAACATCGCCGCCAAGTTGTCCTTCAAATTTGTAAGCTTTCATCTTTAGCAAATCGATTTCTCCTTCATGCTTTTCTTCCTCTCCTATCGGTATTTGCATTCTAACAGCTTTCTTTGAAAGTCTTTCCAAAATTGATTGGTATGATTTTTCAAAATTAGCGCCAGTCCTATCCAATTTATTTATAAAGCAAAGGCGAGGTACAGCTGCTTCTTCGGCATATCGCCAGTTGGTTTCAGATTGAGGTTCAACACCGGCCACTCCGTCAAAAACAATCACAGCACCGTCCAAAACACGCATTGATCTTTTTACTTCGGCTGTAAAGTCAATATGTCCGGGAGTATCTATAATATTAAAACGATATTTGTTTTCTTTATTTATTCTCTCTTCTTTAGTTAGATATGTCGGTGCCCAAAAACAAGTGATAGCGGCAGCGGTGATAGTAATACCTCGTTCTCTCTCCTGTTCCATCCAGTCAGTAGTAGTCTCCCCTTCATGAACTTCACCAATTTTGTGCTGACTACCGGTGTAATACAAAATACGCTCGCTCGTTGTGGTCTTACCAGCGTCGATATGGGCTATGATTCCAAAGTTTCTGACTCTCTCTAACGGATAATCGCGGTTCATAAATTAAATATAAAAACACTACAAATAAAAAATCCCCTGAGGAACATTGAAAATATACACTAATTGAGGATAAATTGCAAAATTAGCGCTAAAGAGGTGAAAAAAATTGTTGAGTGGAGCGCCAATCTCGGAGTCTAGACCCCGCCCATAAATAAAGCGTTTGTAACTTGCAATCGATATGAAGCTGGTTGATAATATGTGGCGGGTTGAAAGACAACTGTTCCGTACAAAACTAGATATTCATTCAGGTAACTATTCATGGTCACAGGAAGGTTCGGTGATCCATTTGGTGTAGTAGAAATCTCAAGCGGTACCCATGCATTAACAGCAAATTCATCAGTGTCGTCAGTTATGAAAAAAGCTGGATTAAGAAAATAATTTCCCTTATTGATGAGTTTGCCTGATACCTGAACTTTTTTGGAAACATAGGCAGATGGGTTTGCGACGAGATCATGAACCGTAACGGGCAATGTAACTGCGGTGGAATTAGTTGATATTGGTATACCTGTTGAAGTAGCGCCAGATACCGGAGGGTTTGTGGATAAAGAATTTTGAGTAGAAGTCATAGAATTCTGGGTATTTGTGCCGAGCACTTGTGTCGCCAGTGAAATAGCTTGTGTAGCTATCGAAATAGCTTGCTGCCGCATTGTGTCACTAATAGTGGCAGTGTTTGCCTGAACAGACATAAGCAAAGCGAGCGCTAGTTGCAGAACCGAGCTTGCGAATGAAATCATAATAATTTGTATTAAATTTTATTAATTAATAACCAATAACAGTTATTAATTATATAGCAAAAAAAGCAAACTACCAAGCGAAGTGAGCAAAGGCTTTGTTGGCTTCGGCCATTTTGTGGACGTTTTCGCGTTTCTTGATAGCCTCCCCTTCATTTTTGCTGGCAAGGATAATTTCTTCTGAAAGTTTTTCGGCCATCGGTTTACCCTTTTTTGCCTTGGCGGCTTCAATTATCCATTTCATTGAAAGATAGGTCCTTCTTTCCGGTCTAACTTCTCTTGGAACCTGATAGTTTGCTCCACCAACCCTGCGAGAACGAACTTCCATAGTCGGTCCGGTATTTTTAAGAGCAGCGTCAAATATTTCCATTGGACTTTCTACTTTGGTCTTTTCTTTTATCAAATCAAAGGCGGTATAAACTATCTTTCTGGCTGTGTTTTTCTTACCCCTCTGCATCACATAATTTATAAACTTCTCTACTTTTTGAGAATTAAAAATTATATCTGGCTTTGGTATATTTCTGTTTTTGACAGCTCCTCTCATATTTTATTTCGCACTCTTAGGTTTTTTAACACCATAACTTGATCTAGAAGTCATTCTCTTGTCTACTCCTCCGGCATCAAGTCTGCCTCTGACTATGGTGTATCGCACCCCGATATCTTTTACCCTGCCACCGCGAAGCATCACTACGGAATGTTCCTGCAAATTGTGTCCAATACCAGGGATGTAAGCTGTCACCTCCATACCGTTAGTCAAACGAACTCTAGCGATTTTTCTGATAGCTGAGTTTGGTTTTCTTGGGGTTTTGGTAGTTACTTTGGTGCAAACACCACGTTTAAAGGGAGAAGGGTAATAAACCGGTCTGTTTTTAATAGTATTAAAGCCACGCGCCAAAGCCACCGCTTTTGATTTAGAGCGCAAAATTTTTCTTTTTTTCCTTTTTAACTGATTGATTGTCGGCATAGAATAAAATCAGCCAATTTGGCTGAAGTACTAATATAATATATCACACACAAAAATGCAAACGGGTTTCTCTACTCTACAAATTAATTATTCCTAAGCATCGTCTTCACTTTTTCAACCACATCATCCATACTCTCATTTGTTTTTATAAGGTATGCCAAACTATTATCTTCAACTGCTCGCGCAATGGCCTCGGTATTTTCAATTACAGTAAGCATTATGACTTTTGCTCCTTTGCCCCATTCATCTTCTCTTAATTTCTTAAGCATTTCCCATCCGTTTAATATAGGCATTATAATATCAAGTAATATGACATCAGGATGTGTTTTAAGAGCTTTTTCCAATCCTTCTTCGCCATTAGACGCGCCGATCGCATAAAAGCCGGACATATTCAACTTATCGATCAACACAGTTCTCAAATTATCATCATCATCAACTACAAGAACATTTTTTTTATCTGTTTTTTCCATATGTATAGTTTAGTCTCTAAAGTTTAATTGTAAAGGTGCTACCTTTATTTTCTTCAGATATAAAAGAGATACTGCCACCCATTGTCTCCACGATTGATTTTACCAGATAAAGACCTAAACCGGTACCTTGAATACCTTTCAAATCGTGTACATTTCTCGCTCGAAACATCTTAGTGAATATTTTATCTTGCTCGCTTTTTGGGATACCAATCCCTGTGTCAGAAACAATGATAGATTTGCCCGTGAAAGAATCTTTAAAACTTATCGTGACAACGCCATCCGTTGGTGTATATTTTACCGCATTGGACACAAGGTTTTGTATTACTATGCGCAATAGTTTTGGATCACTCCGTATATTTTTCAAATTATCGTTGTATTGCTTGTTGATACTTAACTTTTTTTCTTCAATTTGAGATGAAAGTTCAACCAATACGCTTTCGGTAATCTCAATGACGTTGGTTGATTTTGATTCGACTTTGATAGAACCAATTTCAACTCTTGAGACATTTAAGAGAGCATCTATAAGGTCGATCATTTCTTCGTTTACTTTGAATACTATATTTAGATAATCTTTCTGTTTTATGGAAAGTTCTCCCAGATTACCAGATAGCAACATGTCTATATACCATTTGACAGTAGAGACCGGTGTCTTTAGTTGATGTGAAGCGAGGGATACGAATTCTGTTTTGGCTTGGTCTAACTGTTTTTGTTCGGTTATATCAAAAATAGTAGCCAATCCTGTGCGTCCAGAACCCCCAAACGCCTCCATTTCAAAAACAGACAAGAGTACCCACTTTACGGAACCATCTTTGATAATCATTCGCATTTCTTCCCTATTAATAGGCACTTTTGATTTGTAATACTGAAAAAATCTTTCTGTTTTATCCAAATCTTCTTTGGACCCATAAGAGAACAAATTTTTACCTTCAATTTCTTTCAAAACTCCTCCAAAGAAACGCAAAGCCGCCTTGTTTGGGTTACATATTTCTCCTTTATCATTTAAGGTGACATATGGTACAGGGGCTCCATCATAGATTTTTACAAATTGCTCCCGTGACGCATCAAGAGATTCGGTAGCTTTTAGGATCATAAGTTCCGCCCGGGTGCGCAATGTCAATAACAAATAAATAATAAACGATATAAGAACGCAAATTACAATAAGTGAGGTATAGACAACAAAAAATTGAATCTCCTCGAGTGATAATCCGGTACTAAAATATCTGTAGGGATTTATCAAAACGTCTTTAATCAGAGAGAACGAAACAAGAACAATACCAAGGAGAACAATAAGTATGGTTGATGAGATGGTTATATGTTCAGTCAAAATAAGACTTTTTCGCATAATGTACTCTAAAACACCGATTGATTAACCAAAAAAGTAAATACCCAATATATTATTGGTGTTAAAAAATGCCAGAAAAAAAATATGAATATTAAAATAAAAATGAATCCGGATATTTCAAAAGATTGCCGCAAATTTTGCCATTTGTAAGGTAAAATAGCGAAAAGTATCTTAGAGCCATCAAGAGGTGGGATGGGCACTAGATTGAATACAGCCAAAGTAATATTTATAAAAACAACATATTCAGCAAGACTTAAAAAAGTCTGACTCATTAACGTTTGTCCGGTAAATCTTATAACAAGCCCAAAAATAATAGCCAAAGCAATGTTTGAAAGAGGTCCGGCTATGGCGACCAAAGCTTCTCCCCATTTTTGATTTCTTAAATTGTAAGGATTAAAAGGCACTGGCTTAGCCCAGCCAATAATAAAACCTCCAACAAAATATCCTAAAAGCGGCACTAAAAACGAGCCGATGGGGTCAAGATGAGAAATAGGATTGAGGGTCAAGCGGCCTTGATATTTGGCAGTCGGGTCGCCTAAAGCCAAGGCAGCATAGCCATGTGAGACCTCATGAATAACCACTGACATTACCAGAATCGCGATTACAAAGATAAATTCCATGGCCATATTTTAACATATTTGATTAATAATTTTAATATGATAGTATTGTAGCCGCTATGGCAAAAATTTGTGCAATAACAGGAAAATCATCCCAAATGGGCGGCTCTTATTCAAACAGGACTAGAGCTACTCAATTCAATCCTTGCGGCAACTCAAGGAAGTTTGCTAATTTGCAGAAAAAGAAAATTTTTGTGGCGGAACTCAACAAATCTTTCAATTTGGTTATTTCCACTACAGCCATCAAAACTATCCAAAAAAATGGCGCTTACGCTACTCTAAAGAAAGCCGGTATAATATAAAAAAGTAAAATTTTGTGTTTCTGTTTTTATTTTAATTTCAAATTAGTACCATCGCTTTTGAAGACGATGATACCAAGTTCGTCGGTTCGCAATATTTTGATGCCAAAATTGTTTAAAATATCCAACACTTCTTGGTGTGGGTGAGTATATCTATTGTTTTTACCTGCTGAAATAACGGTATGTTGCGGAGCAACTGCCCTAACAAATTCATCACTGCTTGAAGTTTTTGATCCATGATGGCCAGCTTTTAGGACATCGCTTTGTAATCCACCCAAAGAAACAAGATAATCTTCAATAGCAATCGGTGAATCGCCTGTAAGCATAAATTCATTTTCTCCATAAACAAGTTTCGCCACAATAGATGACATATTGGTATTCGTGCCAGGCGAGTCTATGACTGGAAAAAGAATTTGTAAGATAGCTCCATCTCCTAAATCAACTACCATTCCCCTTCTTGCCAATATTTTTTTAATGTTTGATTTATTGTTGCCAACCATTTTTTCAAGTTCTTCATATGAAGAAGAGGGACCGGATAACCCCGGCTCCATAAAAATGTTTACTTTATAATTTTTTAAAACATTAGGTAAACCGCCAACATGGTCCTGATCGGCATGAGTAGCAATAACAACATCAATTGATCTATCATAAAAAGGCATAACTTTTGATAATTCCCGGAGCACCGATTTGCCGGGACCTCCATCAATGAGCATTTGATTACCACTTGGGGCATCAATAAATATAGCGTCTCCTTGGCCGATATCGAGAAATGCGACAGTCAAGATACCACCTCTATCCTCCCTGGAAGCTGCATAAACAGAAAAAGCAGCTCCAAGTAATAGAATGACCAATATGACCAGTCTTAATCTAAGGGTTTTCATCATTTAAATGATATAATAAGAATACAATATTATAAATAAATCGAAATAAGGTCGCACTCTAATCGACGTATCGTGCGACATGATTTCGCTAAATCAAATGCAAAAGTTTGAAGAGAAAAAGTTCAACATTCCAAAATTAAAAGGTATTTCGGAGAAAACTATTGAAGAACATCTGAAACTTTATGTCGGGTATGTAAAAAACTCGAATCTTATTTTGGAGCACATTGAGGAACTTGTAAAAGATGCGGATAAATACGCTTACGAATTGGGTGAAATACAGAGAAGATTTTCTTTTGAATACAACGGTATGAGAAATCATGAAGTTTATTTTGATTCGTTTTCAAATGAAGCAAAAAATCTCAATGACGAAAGTGAGCTTAAAAAACAAATTAAGTCTGATCTTGGATCTTTTGAATTATGGTTAAACAGATTTAAAGCGATTGCCCTCACCCGCGGGGTTGGTTGGGCAATGCTTTGGTATGACAGAGGAGACAAAAGACTTCTTGCTTCTTGGGTTGATGAACAACATCTAGGACAGCTTTCGGGCTGTACGCCAATTCTTGCTCTTGATATGTGGGAACATTCTTATGTTGCTGACTACCAGCCAAGCGGCAAGAAAAATTATATTGAAGATTTTTTTGCAAACCTAAATTGGGAAAATGTTGAGAATAATTTCTCAAAAGCACTCAAATAATCTTGAGACGAGACTTGCGCAGGCTGACTGAGCCGAGCACAGCAAAAATTCACCAGAATTTTATGCGTGTCGAGACGAAAGTTTATTTGAGTGCTTTAGTTTTTTGTTTATTTTATAAAACAAAATAGCGTAACCCAAGTACCAAATAAAAACCACCCAAAGAGGCAATGCGCCGATTGAAATAGTGGCGAAAGGTACCCGAGCTCCAAATTCGGTAATGCTGATTATTATCTGGGTAAGAAGATATGAGAGAGCGCCAAACGGCCAAGATGAAATTTGAGAAAAAATTCCTAAAGCGCCGGTTGTCGCTCCGAGAGCCATTGCCCACGGCACCAAAGGTAAAACAATTGGATTGATAATAAAAGAAATTAAAGAAACAAAACCAGACATTCTAATAAGTATTGGCAAGACAAAAAACTGAACAGCTAAAGTAGACGAGACAATCTCCCGCAATCCAAATTTTGTCGTAATAAATTTTTGAAATTTATGCTCGGAGATGAAAGATAAAATCAAAGGAGAGAATAATATAAGCCCCAAAGTTGCCATAAAAGAAAGCTGGAAAGACGGGTCATAAAAAAGAATCAGCGGATTCCAAATAAGCATGAAAAATCCTGCAATAAAGAGCCAGCGCAAAGCATCTGCCGGTCTGCCTAAAAATCTGGCAAGGATGGCGATAAGGGCCATGATACAAGCTCTGATAACTGTGGCCCCAAGACCGACCATCACAGCAAATAAAATAATTGAAACAGCGCTTATTGCAAAACCAATATTTCTTTTGCCGAGAAAGGACGCCAGATAAAAAATACCAATAGCGATAATAGTAATATTGTATCCGGAAAGAACGACAATATGAATCAGGCCCGCTTTTTTGAAATCATCCAATAATTCTTGCCCTAAAGATTGTTTGACCCCAAAAATAACTCCACCAAGAAGCGAAGAATTCGGCTCCGGTACAACGGCAGATATTTTTTCAATAAAAATATTTTTTATTGAATATAAAAAAGAAATTGTTTTATTACCTTCTCCACTTCCTATTTTTTCAATTTGTGGATAATAGATTAAAAAATGGATTTTATCTTTTGAAAGATAGGAAATATAATCAAATTCAACACCGTTATCACTCTCAAAATTTTTTGGTAAGTCCAATTTGCCAGAAACCTTCACTTTGTCTCCATATTGAAATTCGGGGAAGCGGTTTGCTATTAATAATACAAGACTTTTAGAAGATATTGGTCTTACCGTGTAACGCGCGGAAGTATCTCTGACATCAGGCTCTTCAAGGATGGCCACTTCAAAAGAAATTTTTTGGCCAATGGATTGAGAGAGACTTTGATCGGGAGAAACATCCAAGAAAGCCATTCTTAAAACTCCAAGACAAAGAGCAATGCCGACTATAAAAAATATTTTGGCTAATTTGGAGTTATCTCTCCAAATTACTAAAGTTAAAACTGAAGATAAAATTAAAACAAAAAAACCAATGCTCCATCCAAAATGAAAAATTTCTTCAAATACAATCCCTATGGTAAATGAAACAACAAATGGATAGATCATAACCTCACCCCTTACCCCTCTCCTGGATGCAGGAGAGGGAAAACATATCTCATAATATCTATAACCTCCAGATTTCTTCCTCCTCCCTTCCCCTGCGCCTAGGGGAAGGGCTGGGGATGAGGTTTTTAATGAAACAAATCATATCCTGATTTTGAACCATTGTAGAATACCACTTTTTCGTTATCAGCAAAATCAGTCGCTATCTCATCACATCTTTCATTAAACTCATGGCCGGAATGGCCCAAAACTTTTTTCCATTCGACTTTCTTTTTTTGAACTTCTTTCAAAAGCTCTTGCCACAAATCTTTATTTAAAACTCCTTTCTTGTTTTTGGTTCTCCAATTATTTTTTTGCCAATTTTTTATCCAAATAGTTATACCTTTCATCAAATATTCTGAATCTGTTTGCATCTCTATTTTTGAGTTTTCTGGAATGCTTTGAAGCGCTTTGATCGCCGCTATCATCTCCATTCTGTTGTTTGTGGTTTGCTCTTCCCTGCCCCCAATTTCTTTTACACGCTCTCCATCGAAAATAATCACTCCCCATCCTCCCGGCCCAGGATTGCCTTTTGACGACCCATCTATATAAACAATTATTTTATTCATCCCGTTAGAATTTTTGTTTACTTAAATTACGTAATAATACGATTATATGCATAATAACATTTTTACTCCATTTGATGCATGTAAAACTCTAACGGGATCATGAAAAGAAATCAACTATACGGAGGCGGATTTCGACTGAGTTGTTGTAAAAAGATTTTTCAATGTTGGCCACTATGTTTGTTTTTATGCCTTCTTTTAAAGAGTCACCAAACTGGTCGGGAGAAGTAAAAAAAGAAATGGCTCTTATGGTACTTCCGCCGTCGCGCAAATTTATTGAAAGATGTTCTTTGGCTTTGCCAAAACGGTTTATTTTCTCCGGCAAAATGTCTCTAAAAATAAATAGTGGTTTTTCGTTACCCATTCCAAAAGGAGCTAAGCTCAGAATCTCAGAAACTGAACTTTCTGAAATATCCTTTAAACTTAATTCGGCATCAACTAAAACCTGCCCGACTGAGTCGTTCAGGCGGGTTTCTATGCTTGCCTCAATAAGCACATCTTCAAGAGTATGAATTTTTTCATGACTAACAGAGAAGCCGCCGGACAATTTATGGCCTCCAAATTCAATAAAATGACCTTTGACTCTCCCCATCAAAGCAACGAGGTCTACCAAACCATCCGACCTGCAAGATCCTTTCAAAATTTTCTCTGCTTCGTCCGCTATAGATTCATCATGAGCGCGACCCCAAAGAAAAACCGGCCGATTGTATTCTTCCGCTATTGAGTTGGCCACCAGACCTAAAAGAGCTGGCCGCCAAAGAGGATTACCCAAAACTATGATTGGTTTCTCTCCAAAATTTTCAAACTTTTCTTTTATTTTTTTCTTGGCTTCTTTTACCATACTAGTCACCGCTCCTTTTCTCTCATTGTTTATATTATCCAAATGTTTTACAAAAACTTCGGCTTCCACTTCATCGGTTGCTGTCAAAAGTTTAAAAGCGTCCCTAGGGTGACCCATCCGAGAAGCGGCATTGATGCGAGGAGTGATCATAAAAGTTATATCGTCTTCACTTATATTATTTTTATTTATTTTAAGGGTACTAAAAAGTCTAGAAAGTCCGGGACGCCTACTTTTTCGCAAAACAGAGAGACCAAAGTGAGCGAGCGCCCTATTTTCCCCAACCAGAGGCACCATATCTGAAAGTGTCGCCAAACCTACCAAATCAAGCAGCCATTTTTCTTTACCTTCCTTTAACAAATCCCTTTTTGTCTGAAGTATTGCTTCAATTAATTTCCAAACAACACCCGAACCGCAAAGTATTTTTTCGGGGTATTTAGAATTTGCTCTTTTGGGATTAATTATGGCAAAAGCCTTTGGTAAACTGTCAGATTGCTTACTCGGAAGCGAGGCAGGCTCGTGGTGGTCGGTAATGATAACTTCCATTCCCATTTTTTTGGCATAATCAATTTCCTTATGATTTCTTATACCACAATCAATTGTTATCAAAAGTTTTACCCCATCTTTTGATAGTTCTTCTATTCCTTCATTATTAAGACCATAACCTTCAAGGTGTCTGTCGGGAATATAATTTATAAAATTATTAAGACCAATCAGTTTGAAAAAATCGTGAAGCAAAGCCCCACCGGGGATACCATCAGCATCATAATCGCTCCAAATGCCTATTCGTTCATTGTTTTCAAAAGCTCTCAAAATCCTACCCACCGTTTTCTTCATGTGAGATAAAAGAAACGGGTCATGCAGATGGTTTACAAAATCGGGCCGGAGAAAAGCTCCAGCTTCTTTCTTGGTTTTAATTCCTCTATTGCTCAGAAGCTGGGCTGTTAAAGTATTGTAATTCTCCAATTCTTTCTCTTTTTTTCCTATTTTCTTCTTTGCTGTATATTTTTTAGACATAGAAATGATGATACCATATATGTAATGAAAGACTGCATTTTTTGCAAAATAGCAAATAGAGAAATACCAGCTCATATAGTCTATGAAAATAAAGATTTTTTGGCATTTTTGGATATAAACCCTAAATCCCCCGGACATTGTCAAGTAATCCCCAAAAAACACTACCGATGGGTTTGGGATGTGCCTAATATAGGGGAATATTCCAAAGTTGTTCAACAAATAGCCAAAGCTCTGCAAAAAGCATTCAAAACTGATTGGGTGCTTTCAAAAGTTATAGGAGACGAGGTGGAACACGCCCATATCTGGGTTTACCCCGCCTGGGCGGGGGCGACTCCAAACTCCGAAATCAAAGGTGATTTGAAAGATTTTGAAGGAAACGCCAAAAAGATAATTAAAGAATTAAAATAAAAATTTCCAGCCGTAAGAATTCTGCCCGTCCATAAAAAACATAGCCTCGCCAACCGAAGTTGGCGAGGCTAGTGACAAAGTGTTAAAGAGACCCAGTGTAGTTGCAGAAGAAGAAACGGCGGTCGGCAGACCAGACACTGCCGCGGCCAAGCCCGCGGACGTCCACGCGCCAACGGCTGCCGTCCAAGCGCGCGTAGACGACCGAGACACTTTCGTTTTTGTCTTCTACAAAGAAGAAGTTGGCATAGCCATTGATTCTGAGACCAATGTCTTCACCCGCTTCTTGTCGCTCAATGAACGACTCAATTGTGGGAAGTGTCGTACAGCAGTTACGTTCTTTGAGAAGCTTGACGAGAGTCTCTACATTGCTAGACTGGCCAAGAAAAGTCCCCATCACTTTCTTGAACGTTGCCGATTGCGAGAGTTGATTGATTGAGAACTTACTCTCTCGTTGTTCGGGCTGTTCTTTCGGAAACCAAGCATCCAGATTGTTGTCGCGGTAGTAGTACCGCTTCTTATTGGTAAAGCAATCGCGAGTTTTCTTTCCCGCAACTGCCGGCGTTGTGATTGTTTTGACCAAAGTGAGAAGCGATACTACCGTTTCTTTCGCTTTCTTTAGCACGATTTCGGCACGACCCTGGATCAAATCTAGAACACAACCAAGGATAGCTGGGTTGGTCAAACATTTCACGTCCCCAGCCGCCCATTCTGATCCATCGCTTCCGCGAGCCGCGCGAAAAGCCAGCTCTAATTCGTTTGCAAGTCCAACATCGAGCATAAGATCGCTCATAATTGTCTTCCTTTCCCGCAATATAGTTCCAACGAACATAGTTGCTATGTGAATTTGCATCCGAGTTTCGTTATATCACAGAATAATAAAAATACAACCTTTTGTTAAAATAGGCCTTAAAAACAGCTCATTTAAGGACTTCAATTCCAGGCAAAGTGCCGGTAGCCAAAAAATCGAGCATAGCGCCGCCGGCGGTTGAGATGAAGCCGTGAGTTGAAATTTCGTCTTTGATGTCTGGTTTCAGAATTGCTAAAGTGTCCCCCCCACCGACTATTACTTTAGCTTCGGATTGAGCCAGCATTCTGGCTAGAGCCATCGTACCGGCTATAAAACCTTTTTCGTAATTACCCAAAGGCCCGTTCCATAAAATAAACTTTGCCTGTTTTATTTTTGGTCTTAGTGTTTCTAAAGTTTCAATATTGGCGTCCAAAGCCTTAATATCGCCGATAGGAAAAATAATTTTTGGATTGTCAGCGATAGGATTGCCTGCACTATCAGACATTTCCGAAGCTCTGATAGCCAAAGCTCCGCCGATAAAAATATCGTCGGCAATATTTAAAAATTTCTGAACCAAAGGCAATTTTGTTTCAAATTTTGCCCCACCCAAAACAAATAGAAAAGGATGCTCCGGATTAAAAGCTTCCTCTAATTTTTGGTATTCTTCTAAAAAATGGAAGCCTACATATGAGATTATAAACTTCGGCACCCCTACGATTGAAGCATGCTCTCGATGCGAGACAGAAAAGGCTTCGTTTACATAAATATCCGCTTTGCTCGCTAATTCTTTTGCAAACTCTTCGCTGTTCAACTCTTCCCCCGGATTTTTTCTTAGATTTTCCAAAAATTCCACCCCTTCTGTCAAAACCGGGTAATGTTTTTTTGCAAAATCTATAACAGGCTCTAAAGAATCGCCTTCTCTGCCGAAGTGGCTCATAACAATCGGCCTACCACCGCATTTTTTTATATAATTTATGGTTGAAAAGGATGCTTCAATGCGTGAAGCGTCCAATACCTCTCTTACCCCTCCTACGTCGGGATCCCCTACGGGGACATTCCAATCAACTCTTACTAGCACTCTCATATCGTCTTTTATATTTGCATCTTCAATTGATTTAATCATAAATTCATCTTTTCAAATCAGCCGCTTTTAGAATAGCGGAAAATTGTTCAGCAGAAAGAGAAGCATGACCCACAAGAAAACCGTCAATATTGCCGTATTCCACAATAGACCCTGCATTTTCTGCTTCAACAGAGCCGCCATAAAGGATCTTGGAACCCACAGCAATATCTCCGCCAAAAAGTTCGCCTATGACTTTTTTTATAAATAAAGTCGTTTCATGTATATCAGTCGGCGTCATTGCTTCTTTATATGATTTGCCTATGGCCCAAATAGGTTCATAAGCAACAATAATGCCAACTAGATATTTTTTATGCAAACCGGTAAGGCATTCTTTAATTTGATTTTTAATAAAAGCCAAATGATTTCCATCCTTGTCTCTCTCTTTTTCTCCAACACACAATATCGGTATCAAATCTGTATCAAAAGCAACCTGCAGTTTTTTCCTGATTATCTCGTTACTTTCACCCATCGCCCTCCTTTCAGAATGGCCGATGATTGAAAATTTGGTCCCTATACCTTTTGCCATATCAGCGCTTACTTCACCTGTAAAAGCTCCTTTTATTTCACTGGCGATATTTTGAACTCCAAAAAATACATTCTTGGGATGATTTAATTTTAAGAGAGGGTAAAGGAAAGGGAAGGGTGGACAGATGATAATGTCAGTATTTCTAATGCCTTTTGCCAAACCCCTCACCGAATTGAACACTTTTTTGGCTTCAATCAGTGTTTCCGGGCTCATTTTCCAGTTAGCTACTACGATATCACGTCTTTTCATTTAATTTAATTTAGCGAAATTATGTCGCGGCTCCGTCAATTAAGACGCGACCTCTATTATACCCTAAATTTCTTCCCAAGAAAGAATACTGTACTGGTCGGAAGTGAGAGGGAAAGAGGGAGGCGGACCGTAAAGAAGATTGGCATCGTAGTTTATGTTTCTTGTTAGATAGCCGGTATTGTCCGTATATGCAAAACCATAACGGATACTGGTGGCAATCATGCCGTAAAGATTGAGGACACTCCTGACATTATACGGCGAGCAGTCGCTCTCATAATAATATCTGCCCACTCTGCCATTTTGAGAAACCAAAGCGGCATCGATGGTCAGGTTGGTATCCGAAACCATCCCAACATTCAAATTTCCTTGTGAAATAAGAGCTATAACATCCGTACCGTCAAGATTTGTGTAAGTAAGGTCGTTGTTTATGGTAAGTTGAGGTCTATTTGATGGATTATCAGGAAAACGGCCGACAGCAATAGTCACTCTAGCGCTATCTATAGCACCTTCCACCCAAGTATTGTCTTCTACGAATATAAGTCCGTTTGCTGGTATTGCATAATTACCTACAAGTGTACGACCATTTACGCTCCAAGTGTTCCAATTGGTCTGATTTGCCACATTGGTGCAATTACTAGGAGGATTTGTCTGCGAATTTACTTTATAAACATCAAAAGTATCGTTCGTTTTTAAAATAATCTGATAACCTTGAGCGCCGGAGGCCGCAAAATACTTGCCACTGGTTTGAGCGTCAGATTTTATATTTGCCAGATTATTTGTCAGACTGGTGAAATCCACTGCTGGGACAGGAAATTGTCTACCAACTTCAAAAACGTCCGTGCGTGAAGGTACAGCAGTCGGAGGCGATGGGTCATCAGGATTAAGACAAGTATGAACCGCAAATGAAGAGTTGTTGTTGCAATCATCGAAATCAGGATCGTTATAAGAAGACAGGGCGCTAGTGACGATATTATGAGCCAAACCATCAAAACGGATGCCCTGATTTGAATGTATTGGACCAAAAACTTCCGTTCCTGCCCCAAAACGCATTACATCATTTGATACTACAGAATATTTTGCCAAAGAAGGTATGGCCATTTCCACCCTAATGGCCCTAGAAATAGTCGAACTCACCGGAGTACCAGTCGATTCAATACGAACTTTGGTTGAACCAATAATTGGCGGCGTAATAGACAAGCTGAATTGCCCAACTAGATTATTATCTTTGTCAAAAACTTGATGGATATAAGGTCCTGCTACTCCGGTACCATCTTGATAATCGGTATGATTGTGAGCCAAATGCCATCTATAATAATCAATACCTGATTCGGCCAATTCTATGGCATTTTCTCTCGTTACAAGTTGCCTATTTGCTTGCATTGTAATTTGAGCCCATTTCATAATACCGCCCATAATTATTATGGATATGGATGAAAAAATAATTATAGGAATGAGTAGCTGCCCCTTTTCCAGATTTAAAATTTTCATAGATTATCTTTAAGATTACGCAAAAATACCTGACTTGTGACGATAACTGGCCCAATAGTCTTGGTTGGATTTGTGTCTTCTTCTATTTTAAGAGTAACTCGGACAAGCCTCACTTGGGTTATCTGCACCGGTTGAACGAGCGGAGTGCTAGTGCCAGTATAAGAAGAGTCAAAATATTCAAAAATCGGAGAAACACCATTGTTTATACCAGTCACCAAAGTGCTTATTTGTTCATTGGCCGAGTTATAAGAAAGCGGAGAGCCGGACGGTTTGATTATTCCTCTTTTCAAATCTTTGTCGGAAAGAAAATATCTTATCTGCTCTTTGTATGGATCACTATCAATGTTGGAGAAAAATGTTATTCCTGTAGTACTGGCCAAACTTATGGTGTACGAACCCAAGCTTGACGGGGAAGCGCTTCGGAGTTCTTTTACCATGTTTTTGAGCACCCTTCTAGCGTCCGTTTGGGCGCTTAAATTTTTTTGGGCATTTGAATTGAAAGAAAAGATGCTGTTGCCAAAATTGAAAACTGCTATAAAGATAACTGAGCTAATGGCAACCACTACGATTATTTCAGTCAAAGTAAATCCTTTTTTGTTAAAAATTTTCATATTGTTTATTGAGGAGACATACTAGCTCCTATGCCCTGCCAATCGCCGTTAGTTATGATATTTACTCCATAAGTTTGATTTTGGTAGCCACTTTTCTCCAGAAGCAAATCGTGGTTGCCAGACGAAAGATTGCTGAACAAAGCCTGACCTGGCGGTATGCAGTCAGAGGTATAAGTAACGGCAATACTTGCGACATTCGGCGTCTTGTTATCTGCCGCGCTACTCAAAAATACTTTATACCTGAAATATCTGTCGCCGTTATGAACAGGATTTATGTTGTTGTCTGAGAGAGTGTAATAAGTGGCTCCCGTGCCGTCAGACCCCAGATACTGCCATGTGGTGGTTGCTGTACTGTCTCCAGATGTTGCCAGTTGAAACTTCACACTATCAGTGCCGGATTGTGGAGGTTGGTCAGTCGGAGTCCATACTATGCTGCTGAAATTTGACGAAGTACCTGTATCAAAAATAGATGAAGTAAGAACTCCGGAAGAGACGTAAGATCCGAGTACTTTAAGCAATTTCAATTCTCCCGCTGGGGAATTGGTATCGATATTACCATCACTGCTCCAATATTTTGTCTGGTCCGTAAAATCGCTCTGGCCGGCACCCCCAGACCAATCGGTTTGTTCCAGATAACCCATACCGGTAATTTGGGATGCCGAAAAACTTCCTTGAGTGAGAGTAAGATTTACTCCAGAAAGAGGCAACCCTGTGGCACTATCTTTTACTGTAACAAGAAGATTATTGGGTGCCCCTTGAGCAAGGATAATATCAACATTTTGAGTCGAATCCGGAAGTACTGCAAAAGGCGACGGCGGATTGACGCCAGCCAGGTTAAACCCGCTTCCAACTGTAAATGTAAAGGTATCCCATTCCATATTACTGAGAATTTTTGAGCCAGAGGCATCAGTACTGAAGCTCCCGCTAAATTTTAAGACATCAGGATTAGTGCCTATAAGTTTAGCTCCGGTAATAGTAAACGGTACATCGGCTATCGGAGTACATTGTATGTTTTTGGAGTAGACATTTATAGTGCTGACTTTGTCTATTACAAATGATATTTGAGTAAGTTGCTGTAAAATGACCGTAGCATCAAGTTTTATCGGATGCGGATTGCTTACCGAAGCCGGATAGGTTCTATCTGTGGTATACCCATCCTTTGTAACTATAATCCTGTATGCATTTGAAGCGGGCGGCACATCAACAATTTCCAAAGTACCAGTATTGTTTGTAGTGTCGCTTATATTAATTCCTAAAGCGCCTTCAACGATACTGACATCAGCTTGAGACACCGGATTGCCATTTGCATCAAACACTTTAACAAACAAAGCTCCGTTGGTTGAAGCCGTCTCAAGATTTTTTGGAGAAACGTTGGAAACAGATGAAATGTCCAAAGGATTTTTGCAAGCATTGCAGGAAACTTTTATTTGGACCATTTTATAATCGGCTGGAGAAAGATCGTTTGGCGAACCTCCAATGGTACCGTCAAAAGGGTCATCTATGTTGCGGATCGTTCTTGTTATATCAAATTCCCTGCCGTCTTGGATAATAGTAGAAGTAGCCAAAAGAACCCCGTTTGGTATACCACCACTAAGCCCAACGTTCGAATAAGAAAGATTTCGTATAAGCTCAAACTCGCTGTTTATCAAATTCACCGCCGCTATTTTATCGCGAGAAGCCGAGATAAGAGCATTGATTGAAATAAAACCCTGATAAATAGACATAGCCACTATAGCAAAAATAGATGATGCAACAATAACTTCTACCAAAGAAAATCCCTGACTATTTTTCATTTTCACTTTCACTTTAATTTTTGGTTAACCTTACTGTATAGCGTCTACCAAAGAATATGTCGGTAACATCATAGCAATGGCAAAAATACCTACAGCAATACCCATAAGTATCATAAGGAATGGCTCTATTATTGTCGATAAGTCTTTTGTTTTTTGGTCCACTTCGGTCTCATAGTAAGTGGCGATATTGTCTAACATCTCGGTCAATTTGCCGGTTTCCTCACCAACCGCAAGCATTTCTCCAACAAAAACCGGATAAAGGTTTCCTTTAGAATCCGAGAGTGATTGAGACAAGAGTTCACCGGTTTCCACTTTTTTGGACGCGCTATTCAGCAAATCTTTAAAATAATGATTTTGGAGAACATCGCTAGTGATGCCGATTGCCGAAAGAATACTCACTCCGGAGGAAACAAGGGAAGAAAGAGTTCTGGCCGTCCTAGCAGCATTCACTTCTTTGGTCATAGTTTTAATCATTGGCATATGAAGAAGCACAAAATCGGAAGTATTCTTGCCATTTTTTGTTTTATGCCAAACAATATAGCTGAATACAGCTACAAAGATAGCCGCCAAAGTTAAAAAAATATTGCCTCTTAGAAAATCACTTATAGCTATGATAATCCTTGTGGGCAAAGGTAAAACTATGTTAAGCCCTTTAAAAGTCGATGTCAGTGTTGGCACCATATATATCATAAGAACAATACCAATGATCAACATGAGGCTGACGATAACCGCTGGGTAGATCATGGCTCCTTTTATTTTTTTCGAAAGGCTTTGAGACTTTTCAAGCTGATCAGCAATGATACGCAGAGAATACGAAAGTTTGCCAGATTCTTCACCCGCTTTAACCATGGAAACAAAGAGATTGGAAAATATGTCCGGATAAGCTTCCAAAGATTTGGATAATGTTTCTCCCCCACTGACCGAAGCATTTATGTTTTCAAAAACAGCAGTCTGACTTTTATTCTTTGATTGCTTGGAGAGTACAGTCAAAGCTCTGGAAATGGAAAGGCCGGCATCTATCATTACCGAAAGATTTTTAGCAAAAATGATAACCTGCTGAGATTTCATTTTTTTTCTCAGAGAAAAAAGTTTGATAGAAATTTTTGGAGATCCCATTTCCTTAACCGATATTATCGAACCGTTATTAGAGCGTAGCGCCAAATAAAGCGCCGCTTTGTCAGAAAATTCTTTGGTTTCTTCAAATTCTTTTCCGTCTTTTATATATTTGTATTTATAAAAAGGCATCGTTGCCTTTAATTATAGCAACAATAGAAAATAATATAGAAAAAATTGTGAGTATTTTATTCCGACACTACACGCAAAACTTCCTCAATGGTAGTGAGACCTTGAGCTGCTTTGAAGATGCCATCTTCAAGCATAGTGAGCATCCCCTCTTTTTTGGATTGGAGTTCGATATCTTCGGTAGTAGAACCTTTGATTATAAGATCTTTAATTGCAGTAGAGACGTTGAGTACCTCGTAGATACCGATGCGACTTTTGAAGCCTTCTTCTCCAGCGTCTTTTTTAGGTTTAAAGAAAGGTATATTTTCCCAGTTGTCGCTTTTACCAACCATCTTCTCTTCTCTAAGAATTTTTAAAACATTATCCAGATTAACCACTTTGGATATTGAATCTACTTCCGCTTTTGAAAGATAATATTTCTCTCTTTTGTCAGAAAGTTTTCTAACCAGCCTTTGGGCAATAATAGCGTCAAGAGTGGATATTATAAGAAAAGGTTCGACTTTCATATCAATAAGGCGAGGTACTGCACCGGCAGCCGAATTAGTATGCAAGGTTGAAAGTACCAAATGCCCCGTAAGAGAGGCGTTGATAGCGAGTGATGCCGTCTCATTGTCGCGGATCTCACCTACCATTATTATATTGGGATCTTGACGTACCAAAGTGCGCAACCCAGTAGCAAAAGTCAGCCCTATTTCCGGCTTAACTTGAGTTTGATTGATTCTTTTCATTTGGTATTCAACTGGGTCTTCAATGGTAGAAATGTTGACACCAGGTGTGTTTAAAATATCCAGCATGGTGTAAAGTGTCGTTGATTTACCGCTACCAGTTGGACCAGTAGTCAGTATCATGCCGGTGGTATGCTGTAATACTTTGTGTAACAGTTCCAGACCCTGTCCATGAAAACCTAAAGATTCCAAAGTAAAGCCTGATACGGATTCACGTAAAAGCCGCATGACCGTTTTTTCACCATAATAGACAGGCAAAGTGGAGACGCGAAAAGAAACTTTTTCTCCATTCATATCGATTTTAAATCTGCCATCTTGAGGCAATCTTTTTTCATCAAGTTTCAAACTGGAAAGCACTTTGATGCGGGCCACCAACGAATAGCCGATATGTTTTGGTAAAATCATGGCGTCATGCAAGATACCGTCAATTCTATACCTGACTAAAATCTGGTCTTCCAAAGGTTCTATGTGAATATCGGAAGCATTTTGGATAATGGCATGCTTGAGCAAAGTATCTACGATCCGCACTACTGGCAATTCTTCAGCCAATTTTTTAAGATCACCTTCAGAAGCGCTTTCGGCTGGCAACTTATCGGATATAGTCTTGATTTCATCAGAATCGATTTTTATAAGGTCGCCAAATTCGTCCTTAAGGTTTTTCTGGTATTGGATTAAGGCTCCCCGCATTGATTCAGAGTCGGTCAGGCGAGGTAATATTTTCAGCCCCACTTTTTTCTTTATTGAATTTAAGGCTTGCAAGTCATCGGTATCGAGCATAGCAACCTCAAGAGAATCGTCTTTTTTTTCAAAAGCGATTATGTTGTGCTTTCTGGCAATTGGTTCGGGGATAAGACTTAGAATTTCATGGTTTAGAACCTGCCCTTTCAAATTTATGAAAGGAATACCGAGGATATAAGCTTGAACCCGACGCAAATCATCATCAGAAAACTTACCTTTTGATATGAGGATTTCGCTTATCGGTTTCTTTTTTGATTTGGCTTCTTTTTCCACTTCCTCCACTTCTGATTTGGAGATAAGCCCGGCATCAATAATAAAATTTTTTATTTGTGAATCTTCTACATGCATACGATTTAGCGAAATCGTGTCGCCCCAACGTCAATTGAGGGGCGACCCAGAGCACGACTTTACTTCTTTTTAATTATACCAAAAATATAATCAATAAGAAAAAACTAAGGGGAACAAAAAATTATACCTAATTTCTGGACCTGTTTCTCATCACTGGAATTAGGTACTTCCTTGTATTTTTATCCAAATCGATGAAGTCATCAGCCGCTTCGATGAGCCTTGCTGAAGTTGATTTGCCAAAAGAGGCCACTTCAACTTGGCAGCCGCCATTTTTTAAATATTCCACCAATGGCACGTAATCACCATCACCGGTAATCAAAATAACCGCATCCAGCTTTGGCGCAAGCTTTATTGCGTCTACCGCCAAACCCACATCCCAGTCCCCTTTTTTGGCTCCACCAGCAAAAACTTGCAGATTTTTTGTTTTGGTCTCAATGCCTATTTTTTCCAAAGCTTCAAAAAAACTTTTTTCTTCACCGGATTCGGTGGTAATAACATAAGCTATGGCTCTAGTAAGCGACCTTCCTGCCAAACCTTCTTTGACCACTTGGTCAAAATTTACTTTGGCTCCATAAATATTCTTGGCGCTGTGATAAAGATTTTGAGTATCAATAAAAATACCAACGCGCTGATTCTTGTGTTTAATAACTGCCATAAAATTAACTTAGAGCTTGAAGTTTATCTGCCGAAGAGGCAAGCCTTCAAACCTTTCTTATAAAAATGCGAACGAATTAAAAAATATTAAGAAGTCTTTTTTAGACCAAGCTTCTTAACAAGGCTATTATACCTTTTTGTATCTTTTTTCTCCAAATATTTCATATGAGACTTTCGGTCTGCTACCAGACCCAAAAGGCCTCGGCGAGAGTGTTTATCTTTTTTGTTTTTCTTCAGATGAGCGGCCAAATCATCGATCCGACGCGAAAGCACTGCGATTTGCACTTCCGGGCTACCAGTATCGGTGTCGTGAATTTTCACCTCTTTTATGATTCTTTGCTTTTTGTTCTTTGTAAGCATGTTTCCTCCAAACTTTTTAGCTTTTAAAATAATTCATCAATAACTTCTTTATATTGTTTCTACCCCACCCAGTCTTAAAAAATTGCTCTCTACCAAATGCATCTTCTTTATTTAAAAATGCCTCGTAGTAAATCAGCTTCAACGGAACTCTATTTCTTGTAGATGGCACTCCTTTGGAATTATGCAAATGAAGCCGCTTTTTAAGATCACCTGTACAACCAATATATAACTCATCATCCTTTTCGCTTTTTAGTATATACACATATTGCATAATTCCAAAGCTAAAAAGTTAGTGAGGATGAGCCCCATAAACATATCACAAAACCCTATTTTATGCAACATATCCTTTGTATCCCCAATAAAATGTGATTTATTTAAAATACTTGACAAAAAGAGTGGGTAGGTGTATAATGCAAATGTAAAAGATACACAATCTTTAGTTCTTTGGGAGGAGACACTAATGATAACGCAACAGATTTTCCTGTTGGTATTAGTTATCTGGGTTTCAGTCTACGGCTTCTCAATGATAATCGGCCAACACCAGTTTTTTGCTCGGTGGACTGGCAGAACATTGAGGGGGGCCGTGTCGTATCTCTGGCGCCAGCTAGTCAGATTTGTCCAGTGGGTTTGGCGCCGCCACTGGAAGTTGGTCGTAGGGTTTGCCGCCGGAATTTGGGTGGCACTCTACGTCACAGGCTACTTTCGATGAAGTTATCGAGGGTAGCCTTTTTGTTTGCGAAAATATTACTGTGTTGTGCGACTTTAGCTTTGCAAAGTTGTATAACACATATTGTGCGACGTTAGAAAGTGTTAGAATGGAAGTATGGCTCAAGATCTGGAACAATTAAAAAGGCAGTTTTTGGAATATGTTGAGATTGAAAGAGGCAGAGCTTTGAAGACTGTTGAAAATTATAATCATTACCTTTCGGTTTTTTTAGAGCAAACTAAGGTTAAAAAACCAAATGAGATTAATGATAATATGTTGCGCGAATTTCGCCTTTGGCTCAACAGACAATCAACCGGTTTTTTGAAGAAAAAAGGCGAGACACTCAGTAAAAAAACTCAAAATTATTATCTGATTGCCATCCGGGCCTTTTTGAAATACCTAGCAAGGCAAGAAATCAAATCAATGCCATCAGAGAGAATAGAACTGGCTAAAGTGTCAGAAAGATCGCTTGATCTCATAACTGATGCAGAGCTGGGGCGACTTTTAAAAGCTCCTGAGGGTGATAGTGTCAAATCATTAAGAGATAAAGCCATACTTCATCTCCTGTTTTCAACCGGGCTGCGCGTCTCCGAACTTTGTAATCTGGATAGGGATATTGATTTGAAAAATGATGAACATTCTATAAGGGGTAAAGGTGGAAAGGTTAGAGTTGTTTTTTTCTCGGATGAAGCCAAGAAGGCTTTGCGTGATTATCTGGGGAAAAGAAAAGATTTAGATGACGCAATGTTTGCCCAACTTTCCAAAAATGGAAATTTTGGTAAAAAAGGCCTTAGGATAAACAAAAGATCAGTAGCTAGGATTATAAAACAATATGCCATTGCCGCCGGTATTTCTAAAAAAGTGACGCCCCATACCATGCGCCACCTTTTTGCCACCGACCTCCTTTCAAACGGCGCTGACTTGCGTAGCGTCCAAGCTCTCTTGGGACACGCCAATATCGGCACTACCCAAATTTATACCCATGTCACCGACAAGCACTTGCGCGACATCCACAAAAAATTCCACAACAGAAAAGCATAACAGAAAAACAAAATATGAAATTTCTAAAAGCTGCAGAACAAGTCTCGCTTATTAAAAATCTCATATTTTGTTTTTCTTCTCCCCTCTCCTGCTTCTAGGAGAGGGGCTGGGGGTGAGGTATTATTATAAATATGAAAATTGTATCTTGGAATGTAAATGGTCTACGAGCAGTGCATAAAAAGGGGCTGTTTTTGTCTTTTGTGGAGAAATACAAACCAGATATTATTTGTTTACAAGAAATCAAATCTCAAAAAGATCAAAATGAGTTTGATTTGAAAGAATATGAAGAATACTGGAACCCAGCAGAAAAAGCTGGTTATAGCGGCACTGCCATATTCAGTAAAGAAAAACCGATTCAAGTAATTTTTGGCTTGCCGGATGATTTATGTAAAAAATACAGTATTGAAAATGATGTTTATGGAGACCCAAATAAAGAAGGTCGTGTTTTAATAGCTGAGTTTAAGGATTTTTTCGTTGTAAACGTTTACACTCCAAATTCCAAGCCAGATTTGAGCCGTCTTGGTCTCCGCCATAAAAAATGGGACCCAATATTCCTGGAGTATGTCCTTCGACTTCACTCAGGACAAGTAAATAAAAAAGGAAAGAATGTTATTTTCTGCGGTGATTTAAATGTGGCTCACACTAAAGATGATCTCGCCAATCCAAAACAAAATGAAGGTGGACATGGTTTTACTAAAGAAGAAAGAGAAGGGATAGATAAAATTATAAAAGACGGGTTTATTGATACCTTTCGCCATTTTACCAAGGGAAATGGGCATTATACTTGGTGGACACATTGGGCAAATGCCAGAGAAAGAAACGTGGGCTGGAGAATAGATTACTTTTTTGTAAACAAAGAATTTATATCTAAAATCAAAACGTCAGAAATTCTTCCTGACGTTTTGGGTTCGGACCACTGCCCTATTTTACTCGAAATCAAATAGATTACACTCGCAGTTAAGCGCCCATCTTCTTTTCACAATGCTTGCAATTGCTTTTGTGTGTAAATATTTCAACGATTGCCGAAATACCCACCAAAGCATATACGAGTGTTGCTAAACCTTCGGGTATATAGTTACCTATTCCCCACCCCAAAACTTCTAGCCCCCAATTTAGACCTCCTACTACTAGAAGAATCCAAGTTACCATGTGAAGTCCTTTCATATTTTTAAATTAGCTTTTAATAACATCCATTATACAACCTGTAAAAAATGAATACAACAAAACCGCCAAGATGCGGTGGAGGATTCGCACAACAAGGCGGTTTGTAGAAAAGAACATCCCCCCAGCATAGCTGGGATAAAAGATAAGTTTCGCCAAAAACATGATTCATAAAAATTTTATAATATCTCTATCTTTAAAAATTTAAAAAGAGTGAGGAGATTTATATTTCATTTTTATGCTTAACCAAACTTTCTTTCAATCCGACGTACATCGGATTATAAGGAACTAATGCTGATTATAGTCTTTAAAAAATATCAGCTGTCCGATATAAATTTTATGTCTTTTAAAATTATTGTAAAGGACAAATTGTGGATAATTATTTCACATGATGTTTGCCTCTTATTTCTTTTATTTCTTTTTCCTCTTCTTTTTCCTTCTTTATTTTCCCTTTATCTCCAAACTCTTTTAATTCTTTATCGGACATTTTGGATAATCCCATTGTCCTCTTCTCTAAATATTCTTCAGTATTGAGAGAGGGATCTTCCAACACTTCTTCCAGTAAAGAATTCAGTATGTTCCCTATTTTGGGTCCAGGAGAAATGTCAAGGATTTCCATAATTTTCTTACCATCAATTTTTAACATACTTACCGATATAGGATCTCTCATAACCTCCTCTATCATGGCTTGATATTTTCTCAATCTATAAGGGTTTTCCTTTGGTCTTCCTGTACCGATACGATCACACCCTCTCAAATTTATTAAATCCCAGACATTTTCCTTACCAACATTTGCCACTAATCGTCTAACCGCAGAAAGGCTTATTTTTTCTGTATCGGAAAAGAACATATGCCAACGGACAAGATTGACTACCTGGTCTATTGTTTCACGTGAAAATTTTAAATTCTCAAGTATTTTCTTAGTTACACGTGAACCAACAACTTCATGCCCATAAAAAGTCCATTGTTTTGCTTCCTCGTCCCATCTTCTGGTTTTTGGTTTTGATATATCATGGAGCAAAGCGGCAAGTCTCACATGTAACGGATATTTTTTATCTGCTGAATGTTGAGCAGTTTTTAGTAAATGAGTCCAAACATCAAAAGCATGAGCTTTGTTTTGTTCAATACCAACGCCTTCTTCTAATTCCGGGATAATATATAGCAATAGACCCAATTTTTTTAAGATCATAAGCCCACTGCTTGGATTAGGAGACATCATTATCTTTACAAATTCATCTCGTATTCTTTCACGAGAAACTTCTTTTAAAATATCTTTATTTTCTAATATTGATTTTTCTGTTTCTGGATCTAGAGGAAATCCTAGTTCCACATGAAACCGGATAGCCCTAAGTATTCGAAGACCGTCTTCAAAAAACCTTTCTTTAGCTTTGCCGACAGTTTTTATAACACCTCTAGCTAAATCAGCCACCCCAAAAAATGGATCTATAATTGCTCCGCTTTCTACATCGTATGCAATGGCATTAATAGTGAAGTCAC
>Ga0156248_101_pt2 | contig 24571 bp, 32 predicted proteins | sample RifCSPlowO2_12_FD_107895 | JGI IMG/M metagenome (GOLD analysis project Ga0156248, IMG submission 107895) | Candidatus Zambryskibacteria bacterium RIFCSPLOWO2_12_FULL_39_16
TCGCACTTACGAATCATGGCAAGAAGGCGTGACAGCAGTGGCAGAGTGGCTTAGTAGACACCGTGGATCAACAATCATTTCCGAAATTCCTGAAGAAACTGTTCTTGAACCCGCGGCCACTTCGACAGGCTCAGGGCAAGCCACTTCGACGCCGCCCATTATAGCGCCAACTGCCACCACCACACCGGTGATTACCACTTCAACCACAACCACTATTACCAATATACCGACCACCTCCACCACCACTCCTTCGTCGTCTGGAGACTCCTCAGGATCTACGGCGACTACGTCACCTTCGACAACCACTACTACCTCAACACCGACGACCGCTACTTCGACAACAAACACTTCTACCACTACGCAGGCGACTGCCCCTTCGACAAGCTCAGGACAAGCCACCTCAACACCAACTACTGCTACGGATTCGACAAGCTCACCGCAAGCCACCACAACCCAGGAGACAGCTACTTCAACACCAACTACTGAAACTTCGACATCAACCACTTCAACAGAACCAATAAGATCATCGCAAGCCACCACAACCCAGGAGACAGCTACTTCAACAGCTAATTAACCACCTTGGAAGATTTTAAAAAAAATATAGAAAAATTTCTTCCATTTTTGGAAGATCTGCGCAGCCGATTGTATCGCGTGGTAATCTTATTTGTCATATTCTTTTTGGTCGGCTTTCTCTCTGCTGGAATAATTATAAAAAAAATACTGAACATTGTTCACCTCGATCAGGTTACAATCGCCACCTCTTCACCATTTCAGTTTATCGATGTAGCGATGGATATTGGTTTTTTCCTCGGGATTATGGTCTCCGTTCCATACCTGATTTATAACTTTTACGTCTTCATTATGCCCGCGTTAACCAGAAACGAGAAAAAAAAACTTTTTAAATCTATCCCTTTAAGCGTTGGATTATTCATTGTTGGATTTTCTTATGGGTTTTTTGTTCTTTACTATGCTTTAGAAGCAATCGCTTCCATCAATATCGGTTTAGGAATCGCCAATTTTTGGAATATCGGTCAATTTTTATCAGAAATACTTATCACCTCCGCTTTGTTGGGATTAGTCTTTGAGTTTCCCGTCCTCTTGTCTCTGATTATAAAACTGGGGATAATTACCCCTCAAACCCTCAAAAACAATAGGCATGTCGCTTATTTTTTAATGTTTGCTTTGACCGCTTTACTTCCGCCAACGGATGTCTTATCATTAATAGCAATGGCACTGCCGCTTGTGCTATTATATGAAGGGGTGATATTATTAAATTATAAAAATGTAAAGGTCGGTCTTATTAAACAAAATTAACAAAAAATAGTATGTTTGGATTAGGAACAACAGAAATAATTATTTTAGCCGGTATCCTCGTTTTGCTTTTTGGTTCAAAAAAGATCGCGGATCTTGCTCGCAGTGTCGCGGAGGCCGTTAAAATCCTCAGGAATAGTTTTAAAGATGAAGAAGACAAAATAGATAAAAAAAATTAAATTGAGGGAGCCTTGTTAATTAGAAGGGATCGATATATCATCATTATTAAATAATATAAATCTTATGTTTGGATTAGGAGCTAGAGAACTAATAATCTTGGCCGGTATCCTCGTTTTGCTTTTTGGTTCAAAAAAGATCGCGGATCTTGCTCGCAGTGTCGCGGAGGCCGTTAAAATCTTCAAGAATACTTTTAAAGATGAAGAAGACAAAATAGACAAAAAAGGTTAAATCGCGTAATTATTCGTCAACCGAAATATGAAAAATTGGATGCGTATTTTTTTGTTATGCTCTTTCTTGATTGGAAGCACGGTATTTTTTGCCTATCAGTCACTCAATCAATTTAATAACGCGCTTGATAATCTAAGCGCTTCGTATACTGCGGTTCAGCCATTGCCAAATACCACCGAAATAACTTCCCTTATTTCTTCTTCTACTCCTGTCGAAACTGATTCCTCTGTCTTCTCCACTTCGTCCACTACTCCAGATATTTCTGTTGCTCAAGACAACACGGACCCAAATTTTCAGCTCATTTTTAAACCAAATAAAGAAGGTGTTTATATTGGTTGCACTTATCAAATCTCCTGGTTGGCATCGACAACCATAAAATCCCTAGAAACTACACTTGTTGACGCTGGCACACGCAAACCGACCGGCCCAGTAGCCAGCGGATTGGCCAAGGAAAATAACATAGAAGCTAATTCACAAGGTTTAAAATGGAAGGTGGGAGTAGTTTGGCCCGGTGAATATTTTATTTCTATATCAAATGTAAATGGCGTAGCCATAAACGAAAAAAGCCGGGTCTTTACAATAAACGAAATGCCTAGAGGGTTGGAGGATGAGGAACAGAAAAACTTATGTGAAGAAACAGGTGGTAATTTATTTTGATTGATATTTGTGTTACATTTATATTTTAATGTTATCTAAATTTTTGCCCTCGTCCCCACCGCTTCATACCATTTTAAAAACACCCCCGCCAAAAAGAAAGTATGATGATTTGCGGTGAAGGGCGAGGTGAGAAGCGAATACTTGGAGCTTCGCATGACCGGAATGGCGAGCAACGCGAGCCAAAAGCGGAATTCATTTTTAGAGTTTAGTGGCGTGTGGAGCGTAAGAAAATATCTATATCACCACGCGCGCGGAGCGTGCGAAACTTGTTCACATTTTTTCCACTTCACGCTCGAAAAAAGTTCGCGCAAAGGTGATAATATGATCACAGATGAAAATTCTTGGCATAGAGACAAGCTGTGATGAGACAGCAGTTAGTATAGTCGAAGCAGGAGGAGATCTTAAAGACCTCGATTTTAAACTACTTGGAAGCGCTTTAAACAGCCAGGTCAAAATACATGCAGGATATGGAGGAGTGGTACCGGCTCTAGCCAAGAGAGAACACCAAAAAAATCTACCCTTGATTTTGGACGAAGCTCTCAAGAAGGCTGATACGGATTTGTCTAAAATAGATTTAATTACCGTAACGGTAGGACCAGGGTTGGAGCCGGCACTTTGGGCTGGCATAACTTTTGCGGAGGAGCTTGGTAAGAAACTGAAAATCCCAGTTATACCAGCCAATCACATGGAGGGGCATATCGCTTCGGTTTTGTTTAACAAAACAAATATAGAATTTCCGGCATTAGCACTACTTATAAGTGGCGGACATACGGAGCTGGTGCTCCTCACAAGTTGGGGGGAAAAAGAAAAGATCGGCAAAACACAAGATGACGCCGTCGGTGAAGCCTTCGATAAAGTAGGAAGACTGCTTGGTCTTAGTTATCCTGGAGGGCCACAGATAAGTAAACTGGCCCGAGAGGCTCGGGAAAAAAATATAATCTTGGAGGCTAAGTTTCCAAGGCCAATGATTCATTCAAAAGATTTTAATTTTTCTTTTTCAGGATTGAAGACTGCGGTACTTTACTATCTGAGAGATAAAAAAGAAATAAATAAACTGGCAGTTGCTCGGGAATTTGAAGATGCGGTAATAGAAACTTTAATATCAAAAACAAAAGCTGCAATTGAAAAGTATAGCCCAAAGACTTTAGTCATAGGCGGTGGAGTAATCGCCAATAAAGCTCTGCGAGAAAACTTTTTGAAGCTTTCCAAAAATTATCCAGAAATGAAAATCCTTATTCCGGAAAAATCTTTAACCACCGACAACGCCACAATGATAGCCGCCGCAGGGTTTATTGAATATTTAAGAAACAATAAACCAAATAGGAAATTAAAAGCTCAGGGAAATTTAGATATCGTCTCGTAAATCTGGTGTGGTCATGGTGAGTTCCTCTTCTTCCGGATTGTCTATAATTATTTCTTCATCAGGTAAAGCACCGGGTAATATTATTACTGGTGGTTCTTTGTCCATGAGTGACTTTTTTGGTAGCTCTTTTCCACTATTCATATTCGCAGGCGGTGTTATGGGAGGTTTGTTTGAACCATTTGAACCTGCAAATAATTTAATGATAATAATTATGAGAGCTATCAAAATCAAGAGCAGAAGTATGGAAGTATCGCTGTAATTGTTGAATTTATCAGCAAATATTTTTGGAGACAAAGCAAACAAAGAGACAGCGATATTTTTTATGACAGAATCAATAGAATCATTAGAAGAACTAGCTGCAAGATCTGTAGCTGAAGTATTTGCTGTTTTCAAATTGACACCCCCAAGAGAAAGATTTTGATCACCGGCAGCTCTAAAAGCATCTATCTCATTTTGCTGGGCTAAAGTTACCGGGAATTGAGAATTACAGTAAATTTCGTTTACTTTCTTTTTCGTCAAAATATAAACAAAACCTTTAGTAACTTTATCTCCCCAAGGAACTAATATGTCTTCAGAATATTTGGTTTGGAACCTAGATACTGCATCAAAGGTAGTTTGATCATATACTCCCGTCAAAGACAAACTCTCTTTCTCAAAGACATTTAAAAAAGATTGAAGCTTCAAAATTTCTATTTTGTCATTTTGCCAATCAATCTTTAGATAGTCTCTGAGATAATAGCAGCTAGTAGCTCCGAGTATTTCACCTGCCACTATTGGATGCCTATGGCCACCGAGAGTTCCTCCTCCGCCAGATGAACTACCACCGCCACCTCCGCTTCCACCTCCACCACCATCATCAGTTGGAGGGTTTGTTGGAGGAGTTACTGGCGGGGTAGTAGTTGAAACCTTATTTATGACTACCTGTCTTGTCGTACTTGCCGAAAGCCCGCCAGAATCAGTAACTGAATATGTAAGAGTGGTTGTTCCAACGATTGAAGTATCAATTGAACCGGTAACGACAATACTGGATGTTAAGTCACCATCTTCCGTATCAGTAGCAGTAGCTCCTGGGTCTACAAAAGTATCACCGACATTTACATTAAGTGGGTTTGTTCCGATGAGAGTAATAACTGGAGGAGTATTAACTTGAGTTGAGTCACAATTCTGGTGTTCAACATAATCAGAGGCTATCAAATTTGAATGTCCACTAGAATTAAGATGTGTCTGAACTTCTCCTTCATAAAGATCAGTCTGCCAATTACATGCTAGCGTAAGTGGCCCAAGATTATATGTTCCTGGACTGTATATGCTAGTAACGTTATCGGTCAAAATCTGATCCTCAAGTGGTATAATCGTGCCTTGATGCGAATAGCTTGAGAAACTGATTTCCATCGGACAAGCACCTGTTGGAATACTTAGTATTGCATTTGCTCCATCTACTGAACCAGTAGCGGTTTGGTCTGTGGTACAACCTCCTTCTTCAGGAAGATTATTGTCATTATCATTATTTTCATCATTGTTATTATCATGATATTCATTATCATCATCATGACTTTCACTTGTATCAATCTCGTAGCTTTCACTATTTTCATTAGCATAAATAATTCCAACAGGAAAAATAACAGAAGACAGCATTGAAAAAATAAACAACGCAGATGCAAATGATGCGAGTGTCTTTGTTCTTTTTTTATGATTCCTTAAAAACATATATTTGATAAATTTATTTAATACCCAAATATCATTCCATAATTGATAGAAAAAATCAAGGGGGTTAATTTTAATATATCTATATTTTAAAGCATTATTTAGATATTTGTCTTTTATTTAAGAATAATGTCTTTTAAAGGACATTTATAACCAATAAGGACAACTAGATTTTTAAAAGACATTATTAATAAATAAACTTTGTCTTTTACAAATTAAGGTTCAGATACAGACAGAGCTGGTCTTATGTCAAATTTACATTTTAATGTATTATTATAAAACATAGATATTATGAACGAGGAATTAAAAAAACCATACGATCCTAAAGAAGTTGAAGTTTCTACTTATAAAAAATGGGAGGAGAGTGGGTTTTTTAATCCAGATGTTTGCATTGAAAAAGGTGTAACAACAAAAGATGCAGACTATTTTTCTATCGTCCTCCCCCCGCCCAATGTGACAGGGACTTTGCATATGGGCAGCGCTTTCATGTTGGCTATTGAAGATATGATGGTTCGTTACAACAGGATGCTTGGCAAAAAAACTTTGTGGATCCCAGGTACTGATCACGCTGCCATCGCTACGCAGGCAAAAGTCGAAAAAATAATCCAAAAAGAAGAAGGGAAAAACAAAAACGATTTGGGCCGTGAAGAATTTTTGAAAAGAGTAGAAAAATTTGCAGCAGATAACCACGACACTATTATTAATCAAATGAAAAAGATGGGATGCTCTCTTGACTGGTCAAGGGAAGCTTTCACCCTTGATGAAAAAAGAAATCTAGCGGTTAAAACTGTTTTCAAAAAAATGTACGATGATGGGATTATTTATCGCGGTCACCGTATCGTAAATTGGGACCCGAAAGGCCAGACGACTATTTCAGATGATGAAATAGTTTATCAAGAACAAAAAACCAAGTTTTATTATTTGCAGTACGGCCCATTTGTTATCGGCACCACCAGACCAGAAACAAAATTTGGGGACAAATACGTGGTGATGCATCCAAAAGATAGCAGGTATGCTTCTTACAAAGATGGGCAAAAAATCGATCTGGAGTGGATTAACGGACCAATAATAGCAACTGTTGTGAAGGATGATTCCATCGATATGGAGTTCGGAACCGGAGTAATGACCATTACTCCATGGCACAGCGTCGCAGATTTTGAGATTGCTGGGCGGCATAATTTGGAAAAAGAGCAAATTATAGATAAATATGGAAAACTCCTCCCAATAGCCGGCGAATTTTCAGGAATGAAAATTGCCGAGGCAAGAGGAAAAATAGTCAACAAATTAAAAAATAAGGGTTTGGTTACAAAAGAAGAAGATTACATAAACAATGTCGCCACAGCAGAAAGAACCGGTGGAATAGTCGAACCCCAAATAATGAACCAGTGGTTTATAAATGTTAATAAAGAATTCCCCTACCCTTTTGATACTCTTCCAAATATAAAAAAAGATGAGAAGGTAACATTGAAGAAATTGATGCTCTCGGTAGTGGAAAATAAAAATTTAGACATCCTGCCAAACAGATTTGAAAAAGAATATATACATTGGATAGGAAACCTGCGTGACTGGTGCATAAGCAGACAGATTTGGTATGGTCATCGCATCCCAGTTTGGTATAAAAATGATGAGATTTATTGTGGAATTGACGCTCCAAAAGAAGACGGTTGGATGCAAGACGAGGATACTCTGGATACATGGTTTTCGTCCGGACTTTGGACATTTTCTACACTCGGCTGGCCAGAAAAAACGGATGATCTATTAAACTACCATCCAACGACGGTGCTTGAGACTGGATATGACATCTTATTTTTTTGGATTGCCCGAATGATACTTATGTCTACTTATGCCGTCGGACAAATCCCTTTTAAACATGTTTACCTGCATGGTCTTGTGCGCGACAATCAAGGTAAAAAGATAAGTAAATCGCTTGGTAATAATATAGACCCTCTGGATATGGCAATGAAGTACAGTGCTGATAGTGTCAGGATGGCTCTTATTGTAGGTACAGGACCGGGCAATGATACTAAAATATCCGATGAAAAATTGAAAGCTTACAAGCATTTTGCAAATAAAATATGGAACATCGCCCGTTTTGTACTAGAAAATAATCCGGAGATGAGGAGCGACTTAAAAATCGCACAAGAAGATACAGATAATAAAAAACATCTTGAAGAATTCGGAGCCTTGGTAAAGGACGTCACGGATGATATGGAAAATTGTAGATTTTATTTGACAGCTGAAAAGCTTTATCACTACACTTGGCACACATTTGCCGATATAATAATAGAAGAGAGCAAAGAGAAAATTAAAGAAGGGGGAGAAACGGCGAATAGCGCTAAAAATATGCTGGGATTTTTGTTTAGAGAGCAATTGAAACTTTTGCACCCATTTATGCCGTTCATTACCGAAAAAGTTTGGTCAATCCTGCCTGCCTCCAAAAACCTTCTCATGGTGGAAAAGTGGCCTAATTAAAAATTGAAAGTTTAAATAATGTCATCATTCAATACTATATTTTTATCTCTCTTGGGCGGTGTTCTGCCGGCTATTTTGTGGCTTTGGTTTTGGCTTAAAGAAGACAAACTTCATCCAGAACCAAAAATCAGGATACTTCTAGTTTTTATCGGTGGCATGGTATCAGTGTTTATAGTGCTACCTCTGGAAAAACTTGTTTTTACCACCATTCTTTCAAATGTCTCACTCTTAACCATTTTATTGTGGGCAACAATAGAAGAAATATCAATATATGTAGCCACCTTTTTTACCGCACTTAGAAATAAGGTGGTGGATGAGCCTATTGATGCCATTATTTATATGATTACTGCTGCTTTAGGGTTTTCTGCTCTTGAAAATACTCTTTTTATTTTCAATTTAATAGACAGGGGAGATTTTATCCAAGGCATAATGACTGGCAATTCCAGATTCCTAGGCGCTACCCTTCTTCATGTGGCTTCTTCAGCTACTATCGGGGTAATGATTGGGCTTTCTTACTATAAAAAACCTTTTGCGAAGAGAGTTTTCTTATTCACAGGCATTGTCCTATCAATTCTATTGCATACTCTCTTCAATTTACTTATAATTAAGTTTGAGAATGACTTATTTTTCGTTTTCAGTGGAGTTTGGATTTTAATTATTCTCTTGATAGTGATGATTGAGAAAGTAAAAAAAGTCAACCGATAATAGATTAAAATTTTTGATAACAAAAAAATGGCAAAAGACAAAAGATCATTCTTTGAGAAACTGACCGGTTCTGTTTCCTTGTCAAACGAGAGGGAAGATGAATTACCGGAAACGAAAGAAGAAAATTGGATAGGAAACAGCCCTGAAGAAGGTGAGCTTAATGTTGATGTCTATCAAAATCAGAACGAAATAGTCATAAAAACAATGGTGGCCGGGGTAAGGCCCGAAGACCTCGATGTCGCCATATCACGCGATATGGTTACTTTAAAAGGCAAAAGAGAAAACGAAAGAACAATCGCCGATGATGATTATTTTCATAAAGAGCTTTATTGGGGGTCTTTTTCCCGCTCTATCGTCTTGCCTCAAGAAATAGATGTGGATGCAGCTGAAGCTGTAGAAAAACACGGCTTGCTTATTATCAAACTTCCAAAACTAGACAAAAACCGTCAAACCCGCCTGAAGGTTAGGGGAAACTAATTTCAGCACTTCAATCATTATGGGTTTTGAGAATCAAAATAAACAACCTCAAAATAGGACCATGGATGTACTGGGTCAAAAATATGAAGTTGTTGATATTTCAATACTTAACCCGAACTTAATTGATCAAGGTGATCGAGTACTTATCTCAACAAAAAGCGGAAACCGCTATATGGTAAGAAGATCAAGAAGCCATGGAGGGGCTTTGATGATTTATAATGAGAGAGAAAATTTTTCAAATGGCTACCTTCTCCATGATCAGAACAAAACTATTGCAAAAATTACAGAACCTATGAAATTATTGATGATTACAGACGAAACAAAACAACTTGGAAGAGAAATTGAGTCTACAGAAATAACTGCAATTGAAATAAGAAAAGGTGTTGATGATATTTTAAATTCAACACCCGATGAACTTAAAACTAAAAGTTTAGCCGATAGGCTCAAAGATGTAACGACAGGTAGAAAACCAGAGTAAAACTTTTTTATTGGTGCCGAGGGGCGGACTCGAACCGCCGACATCTTCCTCTTCAGGGAAGCGCTACTACCAACTGAGCTACCTCGGCATATAAAGACTTACTCAGTCTATAATACCAAAAACAATAACTTTATCAACGGATTGTATTAGTTTGGTATAACATTTAATGCTATACTGTATGTATGACAACCTGCAAATTGTGCGGCAAAGAATTTAAAAATTACGAATACCGAAATCGAACGAGGTGCGGATCTTGTAATACCAAAATAAGAAGGTTCCGAGCCAAAGCCGCTGCAATCAAACTCTTGGGAGGAAAGTGTCAAAAATGCGGATGGCATGGGAATCAAGCAGCACTTCAGTTCCACCACAAAAATTCTGACGAAAAAGATTTTATTATCGGCAATGTAGCAAATAAAAGCTGGGATTCTATAAAAACAGAGGTGCAAAAATGCATCTTATTATGTGCCAACTGTCACTCAATTGAACACAGTTCAAAGAACGACAAAAAATTTATGAAAGAGGCTTTAAATTACAAAGGCAGGAAACTCGTATTTTAAATTTCAAAATCAATTCAGTTTAAACATACTACCAAAACTTTTTAGGTCCCCTTTTACATTACCGTAGGCGCTTATGGCGCTATCAATATATGGGTTTATATAATAGTAAACTCCAACTGCAGCGCCGATGATAACAACCCAATAAATTACCCTTACTACCTTACCCCAAAACATCCCCCGGCGGATACTATGCAACATTTTATTGTTATCCTGGGCAAGTTCAAGAGTCTTTTTAAGCATTTCTCTTTCCTCTGGTTCCATATGATTTAGCGAAATTATGCGATTCCCCAGAATCGTGCCGTGTTAATGTCGATTAAAACACGGCCCGACGTCCTTTGGAGTGCGACTAATCTCCCTTCCATAATATCAAATTTAGCTATAAAAACAAACTGAAAAATTTGGGGCCGTGAGGGTCCCGTCCGCTAGTGCGGACAGGGTGAAGCGGACAAAATTTTTCAGTTTGTTTTTTAATAAGAAAGAATTTTGCTTTAAACCCCAAGGAGTGAAGAAATCTCTGGTTGGTCAAAGCCGATTATTATTTTGCCATCGACGGAAATAACCGGCACGCCGAGTTGGCCGCTTTTATCCACCATTTCCTGCCTTTTAGCCAAATCAGCTAAAACATTATATTCGATATATGCAATACCTTTCTCTTTAAAAAACTCCTTGGCCATATGACAGTAATAGCAAGTCGGTGTCGAATATATCGTTATATTTTTATTCATACTTTTTTAAAATTAAAGACAAGTCAACTTATTCTATCACAAAGTTTAATACCTTTTCCACTCTCCTATTCTGCCTGTCTTCAAAACATTTTCAGCCATAGCTAGTTCATCGTGAATGCCATCAATAAGCTCATAATCTTTAGATTCTTTGAGTGTCACCCACTCATATCTGTCAGTTTCTTCTTCCTGTAATTTAACTTCCCCGCTCTTATAGTCAGCCAGACAAGAGATAACTAAAGAAGGCGCGCCATCTTCATGAATATTTGCAAGACTTGTCACATATCTTAAATTATTTATTTCCAAACCAACTTCTTCCATAACTTCTCTGGTTAAAGTTTTTTCCAAAACATTGTACCAGTAATACTTGGTATCTTTGGGAAAACCAGAATAATCGGAAGGTTCCAAGCGTCCGCCCGGCACTGTCCACATCCCGGGAAATCTCTTTTTATTTTTGGAACGGCGAGTAATTAGATACTTACCATCTTTGACAATTATAGCGGTTATCGCCACTTCATAAGTTATTTGTCCTTTTGACATATAGTTTAAAACTGCACTTTCACCGGCTGACGGGTAGCCTCATCACCTTCTAAATCAAAAAATTCCATTTTAGAAAAATTGAATGTCTTGGCCACAAGATTTGAAGGAAAAGAATCTGTCGCAATATTCAAATCACGAACGTTTGTATTATAGAAACGTCTAGCGGCTTGGATTTTGTTTTCAGTATCAGAAAGTTCTCTTTGGAGATCTAAAAAGTTTTGGTTAGCTTTCAGGTCAGGATAAGCCTCGGCAACTGCAAAAAGAGATTTGAGAGCACTCCCGAGCATATTTTCTGCTCCCGCTTTTTCTGCCAAACTACCAGCGCCTATTGCCATAGCTCTGGCTTTGGTTACATTTTCAAAAGCAGTTGATTCGTGAGTAGCGTAACCCTTAACAGTGTTAACGAGATTTGGGATAAGGTCATAGCGGCGTTTCATTTGCACTTCGATATCACTCCATGCCTCTTTGGCTCTGGTGATAAGCCTGACAAATCGATTATAAGAAAAAACAAACCAAATAACCAATATTATTATGATTGCTAAAATGATTGTTCCCATGTCCATGTTTTTGTAGTTATAAATAAATACTCTGCCAGCATTATATCATAAAAATATTCTACAAAAAACAAAAAATACCACCCCCCAGAAATGAGAAAGTGGTCTTCACAAAATAGCGAACAACAAAACAAATAGAAAGAACTCAAATCGGTAAGGCCGGTACCGTCGGCGGAGTCACGCCCAAGAAGAGACCCCGCCGACGCATCCGGCTAGAGCGGCAAGCCCTAGGCGCCTATAAGGGCAGCCGCATCTCCTGCCGCCTGGCGCTGCGGGCTCCTTGGCGGCACAATCGCACCCCACGGGGGCGTGGGTTGGATAAGTGAACAGTGATTTGTCCATTTTCACTGTTTGCGATTGCCGTTCATCCGGCACGTATTATAGCAAACCTATATTGTTTGTCAACCAATTTTAATTTATATAAAAAGGGGCTGTCTCCCTCGTGACAAAAAACTTCACGAAAAAAGACAGCCCAACATCTCTGAGCAAAGATTAGAAACAATCTTTGGTCCTGACCGCTAAAAAACCCTCAGGACTGAGTTATGTTCTAAAAGAAGAACAACACATGCAAATCGCAGACAGAGCAACCTTTAGCCCTGCTACACCCCCGTTTTTCGAGTTTGGTCTGGTGACACAGACCCTCTTTCGAAGGCCTGCCGCGATGGTACTCCACGCGTGTTTCCTACCATATATCATAGCAAACTCACATTTTTTGTCAAGTATTTTATATTTGTCCACTCCTATAACAAAAAAATGGCTTAGTTGAGCCATTTTTTGAGCTAATCTATTTTATTTACTTTCAGTAGTCCATGCCACCCATTTCAGGACCACGACTTTGCGGCTTCTTTGGTTCTGGTTCATCGGCGATAGCGGCCTCGGTGGTTAGAAGTATGGCAGCAGCAGAAGAAGCGTTTTGGAGAGCGGTACGAGTAACTTTGACCGGATCAATAATACCCTCTTTGATAAGATCTTCGGAAAATTTTTCGGTTAAGGCATTGAAACCGGCATTTTCTTTTTCTGAATTCATTATTTTTTCCACAGCTACCGACCCATCGGCGTTGCCGGTATTGAGCACAATCTGTCTTAGCGGCGCTTCCAAGGAACGCAAAATAATATCGTAACCAAGAGCAATTTCAGGAGTGGCAAAATCCGTAGCTTTCAAACTTTTTATTTTTTTAATGACTCTAATATAAGCGCTGCCTCCGCCAGCTACAATACCTTCGGAGATAGCCGCTTTGGTGGCGGCCACTGCGTCTTCAATTTTGAGTTTCAAATATTTCATTTCTGTTTCGGTTGCCGCACCAACTCTGATGACCGCTACTCCTCCGGAAAGTTTGGCGATCCTTTCGTCTATCTTTTCTTTATCATATTTTGAATCCAGTGTTTCTTTCTGTTTTTTAAGAGATTTTATCCTGTGGTCAATAGCCGTTTTCCCTCCTCTGCCTCCAACGATAATAGTGCTGTCTTTTTTGGAAACAACTTTTTGGGCCCTTCCGAGCATATCTGCCGTAGCGCTTTCCAATTTCAATCCCAAATCTTCAGAAATAACTTTAGCCCCAATAGTAACCGCAATGTCTTCAAGCATTTCTTTTTTTCTGTCTCCATAGCCGGGAGCTTTGACCGCTAGCACCGAAAAACCGCCACGAAGTTTGTTAACCAAAAAAGTAGTTAAAGCTTCCCCATCAACATCATCAGCCACAATCACCAGCTCCTTTTTGCCGCTTTGAGCCAAAGATTCAAGCAGAGGCAAAATATCTTTAATAGAAGAAATTTTCTTATCTGTGAGCAAAATTGGCACATCCTTGTATTCGGCTTCCATTCTTTCCGGATTAGTAATCATATAGGGAGAAACGTAACCTTTATCAAATTCAAGACCTTCCATTACTTCAGAATCAACTCCGAATGTTTGTGATTCCTCTACAGTGACTACACCGTCTTTACCGACTTTTTCTATGGTATCAGCTATGATATTCCCCATTTCTTCAGATTCAGCGGCGATAGTAGCCACTTGCCTTATCTCCTCTTTATTTTTTATGGGTTTGGCTATCTGCCCCAAAATAGCCACTGCTTTACTTGTGGCTTCTTCAATCCCTGCTCGCAAACTCATAGCATTTACTCCCATATTGGCATGCTTCAGCCCTTCGCTTATTATAGATTGGGCCAAAATAACAGAAGTGGTGGTACCATCTCCTGCCACATCATTGGTTTTGTTGGCTACCTCTTTTATAATCTCTGCTCCCATATTTTCAAATTTATCGGAAAGAGTTATTTCCTTAGCAATGGAAACACCGTCGTTGGTGATAACCGGAGCGCCATAACTTTTATCCAAAACTACATTTCTGCCTCTAGGACCTATAGTTACCTTAACCACATTGGCTACCGCATCTACCCCGCGCTTAAGTGCTTTTCTCGCTTCTTCGTTAAATATAATTATTTTTGCCATGGGTTAATTTTTTATGACTGCTAATATATTTTCTTCTTTCAAAATGTAGTACTCTTCACCATCCAATTTAACCTCTTCATATCCATATCTTGAAAAGACCACCTTATCGCCAATTTTTATGGACATTGGCACCCTTTTACCATCTTCCCATCTTCCTTCACCCACAGCTATCACCATACCCTGTTCCGGCTTCTCTTTGCTGATTGTGTCCGGAATAATAATACCAGAAGCGGTAGTATTCATTTCATCCTGTGATAAAGGTTTGAGCAATATTCGGTCGCCCAATGGAATTATCTTACCTGCCCGGTGAAGCTTTAGCGAAGTAGGGTTGTTGGACTTTTTAGAAGCGTGGGCTTTCTTTTTCATGGTTTTTTTCATATTTTTTAATAGGTTATAATCACTCGTGAAGCTTGGGTATTATAGTACAATCCAAAATCCTTGCAAGGATTTTGAAATATGCTATGCTGGATTTTAATAACAAAATGCTATCTTATTGTTTACTAACAACAAGATATCAATGATGATAAAATGTTATCTTATATTCAAATAGTCCTAGCGGTCTTATTGTGTGCCCTTATACTGATTCAGCAATCTGAAGGATCTTTGGGTGCTGCTTTTGGCGGCAGTGGGATGGACAGTGTCTCCAGAACAAGGCGAGGTCCGGAACTTTGGATTTTCCGAAGTACTATAATTGTTGCTTGTGTTTTCGTTGCTTCTACTCTTTTAAATTTGCTATACTAAAAATTCAATATCCATACTTCACTCAAGTCTTTAATCTATTGGTACAAACTCAGATGAAACCAAAAAGCAAAATTGCATCCTTTTTCTATGCCCTATTTATAGATTTCCGCCGTCTAAATTTCATTAGTAAAATAGAAGAAGTAGTTAAAGAGATGAAAAATTCAGAGAAGATATTCTTCTTTATAGTTTCTTTGATTTTTGCTGTCAGTGGTTTAGTGCTTCTCTTCCAACTCAATAGTTCGTTTTTAGTAGAGGTACCGGCTTTCGGCGGAAGTTTTACCGAAGGGCTTATCGGAAGTCCCAGGTTTATAAATCCTATACTGGCCATCTCTGACACTGATAAAGATTTGACTTCTCTTATATATTCCGGACTTTTAAAAGTCTCAAAGGACGGCAGTTTTGAACCGGATCTTGCCAGCTCTTATGAAATTAGCAGTGACGGCACCATTTATAGTTTTAAAATAAAAAATAATGCTTTTTTTCATGACGGAAAAGAGGTAACGGCAGATGATGTTATCTTCACTATTAATAAAGTCTTGGATCTGGTAATAAAAAGCCCCAAGAAGGCAAATTGGGATGGAGTATTAGTGGAGAAAATAAACCATAAAGAAATTAAATTCACCTTAGGGAAACCATACATTCCGTTTTTATTTGCTCTTACTTTGGGTATATTACCAAAACATATATGGGAAAAAGCTTCTTCGGAAGAGTTCCCCTTCAGCGAGTTTAATATAAACCCTGTCGGCTCTGGACCATACAAAGTAGATAAAATCTCTAGAAATTCCGGAGGTATACCTACCACCATAATACTTTCTTCTTGGGGAAAATACACTTTGGGTAGACCAAAAATACAATCTATTACTTTTAAATTTTTCCAAAATGAGACTGACCTCATGAAAGCCTATGGTGATAAATCTGTAGAAAACGCAACTGGTTTAAGTCCAATTGACGCAAAAAAGATAAGCGCCAACAGAGCCATTATAAATAATATTTCTCTGCCAAGAGTTTTCGGAGTATTTTTAAATCAAAATGTTGCTCCGGTGTTTTTGAATAAGGAAACAAGAGAGGCGCTGGATCAGGCAACTCCTAAAAAAAGAATAGTCGATGAAGTCCTATACGGTTTTGGTAGGGTTTTGAATGGGCCAACGCCAAGTTATATTGAAGAAGACAGCCAAGCAAACGGAGATATTGAAGCAGCTAAAGCTTCCCTTTTAGCGGCTGGCTGGAAAGAAAATGCCGATGGTATATTAGAAAAAAAGATAAAAAAGGAAACAATACTTTTTAGTTTTTCAATCACTACTTCTGACGCGCCAGAACTAAAGCAAACCGCTGAAATCTTAAAAGAGGCTTGGGAAAAACTAGGGGTTTCTGTCTCAATAAAAGTGTTCGAGGCTGGAGATTTGAGTCAAAATGTAATAAAAGGTAGAAAGTATGACGCTCTTTTGTTTGGCGAGGTAGTAGGAGATAACAGTGATCTTTATCCATTCTGGCATTCTTCAGAGCGCAATGACCCGGGCCTCAATATTTCACTCTATGCAAATATAACCGTTGATAAAGCTTTGGAAGATATCCAAAAAGAAACGGATAATCAAATTGAGGCGCAAAAAAAAGAAATTGTTGTCTCAGAAATCAAAAAAGATGCACCTGCAATTTTTCTGTTCTCTCCGAATCTTTTATACGCAACAACCCCCAAAATAAAAAACATCACATTAAAAAGTGTTTCCGCCCCAAACGAAAGGTTTCTCTATATTAATGATTGGTACATAGAAACCGACAAGGTTTGGAAAATTTTTATAAAAAACTAATTTTAAAAATCTAAAAAGTAAATATGGCTGATGAACGTATAAATAGAATAAGGAGTTTCCATGCTCCGGAAAAACCAAAAAGTCCAAAACCCACCTCTCACCCGACCAAACACAAAAGAAGTCCTGGATTTTTCTCTCGCAAACGTTTCTCCAATACAAACAACAGATTTGGTCTCATCGAAAATCAAAAATTCCAACCCAAAACTACCAAAGAAGCCGTTCATCTGCCGGCAGTTGGAGACAGTATAAGAATTATTCCACTTGGTGGCACTGAAGAAATCGGTAGAAATATGACCGCCATTGAGATAGGAGAAGATATCATTATAGTTGATATCGGTTTTCAATTTAAAGACGAAGATTCACCGGGTATTGATTATATATTGCCAAACACCAAATATTTGGAAGAAAGAAAAGAAAAGATCCGTGGTGTTTTTATTACTCACGGCCACCTTGACCATATCGGCGGTATTCCTTATATCATGGACCGCATCGGCTATCCAACAATCTATACTCGCCAATTTGGAGCCATTATGATTCAGAAACGCCAAGAAGAATTTACTCAACTGAAGCCTTTAGATATAAAAGTGATCGAAGGCGATGAAACAATCGTTTGCGGCAAGATAAGAGTTTCCACTTTCCCTATTTCTCACACTATTCCAGATTCAATGGGGCTCATAATCCAAACTCCTTACGGTAATATCGTCTTCGTTGAAGATGTACGAGTAGACAATGTAAAAGGAATCCCAACAAAAGAAGAAGAACAGCAATACGAGAGATTTAAAAATATGAATGTACTTCTCCTTACCATGGACTCTACCAGTATTGAGAAACCCGGTTTTTCTTTATCTGAAAATGTGGTAACTGAAAATATAGAGAAGTTTATAAAAGAGACCAAAGGCCGTCTTATTATCGGCACTTTCGCTTCCCAAGTAGAACGCATAATCGCCATCATAAAAACAGCCGAAAAATACAACAAAAAAATAGTAGTGGAAGGCAGAAGTATGAAAACCAATCTGGAAATAATAAAACTCCTCAAGCTTTCTGATATTAAAAATATAATACCGGTTGAAGAAATCGAGAATTATCCTCCTGATAGGATAATCATGCTGGTTACCGGTTCTCAGGGCGAAGAATTTGCCGCCCTTATGCGCATAGCCAATAAAAGCCATAAGTATGTTCGTCTGCGAAAAACAGATACTATCCTTCTTTCTTCATCAATTATACCAACCAATTTCAAATCAATCGTTAAGCTCAAAGACAATCTCTATCGTTCCGAAGCTAAAGTCATCACCTATCTTGATTCGGATATTCACGCTTCCGGTCACGGAAACCGTGACGAGCTAAAATGGATTCATCAGAGAATTAACTATAAATTCTTTATGCCGCTACACGGCAACCATTATATGCTTTGCCAGCATGCCGAGCTCGCTCAATCAATAGGCATTCCTAGAGAAAACATCGTTGTCCCGGATAACGGCTCCATTGTAGAGATACAAGATAAAGGCACCAAAATAAAAATACTCAAAGAAAAAGCTCCGAGCGACTTGGTAATGGTGGACGGCTTTGCCGTAGGAGATGTTCAGGAAGTGGTGATAAGGGATAGGAAAATGTTGGCGGACGACGGTATGTTTGTTGTCGTGGCTATCATCGATTTAAAGACCGGCAAACTACGTAAATCACCGGACCTTATCTCCCGCGGTTTCGTTTACTTACGTGAATCTCAAGAACTTTTGGGGCATACCCGCCTTATCATCAAAAAAACAATTGAAGAAACCACTCGTGGTACAAACCCTATAAATTTTGATTTAATCAAAAGCAATGTCACTGACGACGTCGCTCGCTTTCTGTTTCAAAAAACAGCTAAACATCCTATTGTTATCCCCGTCATTTTGGGAGTGTAAATATTTAAGGTAGAATAGAACGAATGAATTTGAACAAAAGATTGATTGCGGTTTACTGGGGCGGTTTTTTCGTGACAGCGCACTATGCCCTAGTTGTCTATATAAACTCATCATTCTTGAGTCAATTCGTCAGTAATGATGTTTTGGATGTTTTATATATTGCCGGTTCTGTTTTAAGTATTGTTTTTCTTTCATTGGCTCCATTCTTTTTTCGTAAATATGGCAGTCTTTTGACTTTTTTATTTTTCATAGCATTGGAAATGATAACCGTATTCGGTTTAGGAGTAACCGACATGAAAGCTTTGATTATCCCCCTGTTCATTATTCATATTTCGGCTAATTCAATACTTTATTTCTGTCTAGACGTAAATTTGGAAGAAGAGACTAAGGCAGAAAGCACTACCGGCGGCAAAAGAGGTATTTTTTTGACTACTCAAAACATCGCCTGGCTTTTATCGCCTCTGGCGCTCATTTTTCTGATAACTCAAAATGTTTTTGGCAAAATCTACCTGTTTTCGGGGATAATTTTAATCCCCCTATTTTTGATAGCGATTTCCCTTTTTAAAAATATAAAGGAAACAAACATTGTAAATTCAGGAATCATAAGAGCTTTGCGTTCATTTAGAAAGAGTGGCGATAAGGCAAGAATCATAGGTGTGCAATTTGTGCTCAGTTTCTTTTATTCCTGGATGATAATTTATTTACCGCTTCTTTTAAATAAAGAGATGGGTTTTAGTTGGCCAAAAATAGGAGCGCTGTTGGTTTTCATGCTTCTGCCATTCCTTATTTTTGAATTACCGGCCGGCATTTTAAGCGATAAAAGATTCGGAGAAAAGGAACTTCTAATCGCTGGATTAATAATAATGTTTCTATCCACTCTGATAATTCCGAATTTGACTACCGCTTCATTTTTGATTTGGGCTATTGTTCTTTTTGCTACAAGAGTAGGCGCCAGTCTTGTTGAAATCGGCAGCGAAACCTATTTCTTTAAACATGTTAAAAAAGAAAACACCGGAATAATTAGTCTTTTCCGTATGTCCCGTCCGTTTGCTTTTATTATCGTTCCTCTCATCGCTTTGGTTGTCGTCCACTTCTTTTCCTACTCCGCTTCTTTCTACTTTCTTGCTTTCTTCACTCTCTCTGGCTTGTTTCTTATCCCCAAAGTTGATACAAAATAGACAAATTTATTATTTGTAATATTATTAAGTCAAGTTTTAATAGTTAATTTTTAATATTATGCCAATGGAACAAATAGCACCTAGACCAGAAGATATAGCTGCAGCAATAGCTCTAGTAAATGAGAACCCTCGTTTAAAAAATGATGCGATTATCAGACAAGCAATAGAAAAAGGTATTGGCGCTAATGGACAACCAATAAATTTAGATAGATTTGTGGAAACAAGAGGAGCTTTTCTAGAACTAGAGGCAGCAAGAAAAAAACTGCAAGAAGTCAGGGATACAGATCCTGAAACTTTTGATGCAATTGTCGTTTCTTCTGTTAGACCAGATTTGGAAAAATATATTAACTAAGGCTCCAAAATACCTTCAGTCTTCCCGTTTACGGAGATAACTACCGAATCAATGTCGGGAAGAGTGTTTAAAGTGTTTTCTATTTGAGATTTGATGGCAATAACCGTGCAAGAGCCTCCCACCTCGCTGAAGCGTTGATTAAAATCAATATAAGCTACCTTATCCTTTATTTCAAATTTCTGAAGCAGTACCCCATCATTTAAGCTGGTAAAATACCCGGATGTTTTATCCTGCTCGGAAACTCCGAGAATAAGCGCTTCTAGAGCGCCCGGCCCAAGAGTTTCGGCATTTATAATTGTACGAGATATCGGAAAGACTTTTGAGCAATCCTCGCTGGAACCCATGTCATTATTTCCAAAATATACGTTCACTTGTTTTTGCCATTCAAAAGCGCTTGCCGAATTTGCAGAAAAGCCTCCAAAAGATCTTATGAGCATAAACAACGCCAGTAGCACAAACGCCCCCGTTACTATGTAGAAAAAATATCTTAACGTTTTTGTCATGTCTCTATTCTATAACATTCAAAAAATCAAGGAAAGGTAAAAGGTTGATTAAGATTTGGCATTTATCGCATCTTTTATTATGACTCTGAAAGCATCAACAGAAGCAGGATTTTGAATTTGTTTCCCATTCACAAAAAATGTAGGGGTTCCTTGCAGCCTTAGTTTGATAGCGTTTGTTCTTTCTGCTCTCACAAAATTTATGACCTCTTGTGATGTAATATCAGTTTTAAATTGTTCAACAGATATCCCGGTAAGAATAGCGTAAGATTCAAATAAAGATTTCGGGCTGGCCACATTCGCCCATTCATTTTGTTTTTCAAAAAGAAGGTCATGCATCTGCCAAAACTTGCCCTGCTTTGCGGCGGCCTCTGCGGCTTGAGCAGCCAGTTGCGCATTTGGGTGTATTCCAACCAGTGGGAAATGGCGGTAAACAAAAGCTATCTCGTTTCCAAACTCCGCTATGAGCTGTTTCGTAACCGGATAATATGTTCTACAGGCCGGGCACTGAAAATCGCTATATTCTATTACCACCACCGATGAGCTTGCATTACCTGATACATGATCTAGCGGATGAACGACTCCAACTTCAAAAGGTGGTTTGATAGTGTTTCCACCGCTCACACCCCAGAACATCAAGGAAATTAAAATAATAACTACTGCTCCTATCCAAATAAAATTTTTCATATGAGGTTTAAATAGAAAAAATTTTGGCGAATTTTCCGGTAATTGGAAGCTCTTTTTCCTTTCCTTGCAAAACATTGACTATCCCCATAATGGAAAGTACAAGAGTAAAAAGGTTTACTATATTGATTAGAAACCAAAGTGAAAACATAACTGAACCGAGAATCCACAAGATAATTTCAATACCAAAGAGTACTAGACCTTGTTTAATGTGAAATTTCACAAACTGATTACTTCTACTTACAAGGTATGAAATAATGACCAGCGGGCCAATATATGAAAGGACCGCCATAACGGTGTTATTATTGGCTTTTTCTTTCTCTGAACTATTTTGCCCCTTATTTTGATTGTTTTGAGAATCCATATTTTTATTATTAATTAATAATTATAGACTATTAAAATGTGATTATATACTAGCATAGATTGTTACTACATCATATCAAATTTCTGGGTTAGCTTTAATTTAAAATAAATAGTATAATGCAAGCAATAACCGCCTATGAAAAATATAAACAAAGGAAGGACAAAACTTTCAAAAAATGATTTTAAAAAGAATTTTCACCTCACTACTCCCCCAAGGATGGAAGGTGCTGTTAAAAATAAAATGATGAATCCTATCAAGAAGAAAAAGGCCACTGACATATAATTATTTATATCATGTTAACAATACGACCAGATGATTTTGATAGGGATAGCGGTCGCAAGAATATCATAGGTTTCTTGCATAGACTTGAAGTGAAGATTAACGAACTTGAACGTACCGTTCAAACTCTTGAAAGTAAAGAAGGACACATCAAAAAAGATGTGGAAGGCATCTTAAAGACTGAGGGCGAAGAAGGTGAACAATAGTGAATTATGTTTAAAGATAGAAAAGAAGCCGGAAGTCTCCTTGCGCATGAGCTTATTCAATATCGCAGCAAAAATGCGGTGGTTTTGGCTTTGCCCAGAGGCGGAGTACCTGTAGCCTTTGAAATTGCTAAAAAATTGAAACTCCCTCTTGATATTTTCCCGGTACGCAAAGTCGGGCATCCGGATAATCCTGAATATGCCTTATGTGCCGTAGATCAGGATGGAAATACTTTATGTAACGAAGAAGAAATCGCAAATGTAGAACCGGTTTGGTTGAAAAAAGAAATCGAGGAACAAAGACAAGAAGCTCTGCGCAGAGCGGGTTTATACAGAGGCAACAAAAAGTCATTAAATCTTTCAGGTAAGATTGTAATTTTGGTTGACGATGGAGTAGCCACCGGACTCACTCTTCGTCTTGCGGTTAAATCACTTCGGAGGAAAGGGCCGGGGAAAATTATCGTAGCGGTGCCGATATCACCCAAAGAAACAGCGGATATTCTAAAAGCAGAAGTTGATAAACTTATAGTCTTGGAAATACCAGAATATTTTACTGGTTCTGTAGGCGCTTACTATGAAAGCTTCAGTCAAGTCTCTGATGATGAAGTTATTTCTCTAATCACTGCAGCGATTTAAGGTTTACTAAAGGCTTTTTTTCTGTTATTTTGATAAGCAATTGCCAGATCGTCTAATGGTAGGACTTCAGACTCTGAATCTGAGTATCTTGGTTCGAATCCAAGTCTGGCAGCTCGGAGCGGTAGCGGAGAGCTGCTAGAAACAAGCATGCTTGCGTCTTGGATGAGAACAGCGGAGTATATTTTTCAGAGCACTAAAAAATCCGAGCCGGTGCCCAGACCAAAATTTGTTGACTGAACAAATTTTGAGTCGAGGGAGAAATTCCAAGTCTGGTATCCAAGACAAAATTTAGGTCATTTCTTTGAAATATTCTGCCAGAGCCAGACGCCTGCGAGAATAAGATCAACAATGACTACAAGCCAAGTGATTGTACCGAACAATCCCGCACCGCTCATCATACTAAAACCACTATATCCATAATTCATCATAAATTTATTTATTAAAATAGTTAGTAAGAGTTACATAAAGCCATACTGCCAATATGGCAATTACATTCCATATAACAAGACCTGTAATGAATGTGGTTAACGTCATTACATTTGTGCCGATATCGACCTCTGTATGAAGGGCGTACCCCATAAACCATGAGCGTATCCCCGGAACAAGAGCTACACCTCCAAAGCAGATTACATAAACAATACTAATCCACGAACTTGCAACCTTGAGTACTCGTTTATTATTTGTCATAAAAGTTTGATTAACTTGTAATACACTACAGTATACACCCGAATACTTGCACAGTACACCCCATGGGGGTATACTGTGGATATGAAAGCTCAGATAAAAAATAAGGCGACAAGACGACTTAATATAGTCCAAGGTCAAATCAGAGGTTTAATTCGCATGGTTGAAGGTGAAAAATATTGTATTGATATCATCACTCAATCAAGCGCCATTAAAGAGGCCTTATCTGGTGTCGAAGATTTAATATTAGAGAACCATTTGGAAACCCACGTCTTGCACCAAATGAAACATGGGGAAGAGAAGAAAGCAACAGCTGAGATACTTAAAATTTATAAGTTAGCCCAAAAGAAAAAATAATATGAAAAATAAAAACATTCAGCCAGTACTTATCAGTCTTCTCGTAATCATTGGAATATATCTTGTAGTTGATCACGGGCAACATCTTGTTCCATATCTACCATTTGCTTTTCTACTTGGTTGTCTTTCTATGCATCTTTTTATGCATCATGGCCACGGAAGTCATAGTGACAAAGATCACCACGAACACAATTAGAAATATATGAATCATAATCATCACAATCATGATGTTCACTCTGTGCATATAGTAGATAGTTCATCCAAAATAGGATTTTGGCAAAAGTTTAAAATGAGTATGTCGATGACGATGGGCATGGATCATACGGGGCTTGCCGGTCGGGAAATGGCGCGATTGATGGAGATAGATATCCGAAATAAATTCTTTTTTTCTCTAATCCTCACGGTTCCAATAATCTTATATTCACCACTAAGCACTGAATACTTGAAACTTAATTTACCATCACCATTACAACTTAATTGGCTTCTTTTTGTTCTG
>Ga0156248_121_pt1 | contig 21359 bp, 17 predicted proteins | sample RifCSPlowO2_12_FD_107895 | JGI IMG/M metagenome (GOLD analysis project Ga0156248, IMG submission 107895) | Candidatus Zambryskibacteria bacterium RIFCSPLOWO2_12_FULL_39_16
CCAAGATTTGAGGAAACTGCCATGAAAGAAGCTCAAAGTTTAAATATCCCTATTATTGCTTTATGTGGTTCCGACAATAACATAACAAATATTGATTACCCTATTCTTGCCAACGACTCCAATATCGCAAGTGTTAAATTTTTTGTGGAAAAAATTGCAGAGGCGTATAATGAAGGAAAAGTAAAAAAGGCAGAATAACCCCACCCTAACCCTCTCCTTTAAATCTATGCAAATAACCACTGATCAAGTAAAAGAGTTACGCAATGCCACCGGTGTTTCTGTAATGCAATGCAAAAAAGCTTTGGAGGAAGCCAAAGGAGACTTGGAAACAGCCAAAATAATATTGCGCAAAATAAGCAAACAGTCCGCAGATAAGAAAGTGGGGAGGACCCTTGGATCCGGCATTGTGGCCTCATATATTCACTCAAATGGCTCTGTGGGAGCTATGGTGGAGCTTTTATGCGAAACAGATTTTGTGGCCCATAATGAAGAGTTTAAAGCTTTAGCCAAGGAAATAGCTATGCATATAACTGCCTTAGCTCCTGAATACTTAAAAATGGAAGATATAAAGGAAGAAGACAAAGCAAAAGCAAAAGAACTTTTTGAAAAAGACCTGGCTAGCAAATCAAAAGAAATCCATGATAAAATAATGGAGGGCAAGCTCTCTTCTTATTTTGGGGATAAAGTATTACTTGAACAAGCATTTATCAAAAACCCTGAGGTAAAAATCAGCACTTTGGTGGAGCAAGCCAACCAAAAGTTTGGAGAAAGAACTGAAATTGGAAGGTTTGTCAGGTTTTCTATTAATTAAATTTAAATGTATGACAACTATTATTGTATTCGCTTCATCTTTCTTTACAGCATCAGCTCTAGTAGCCATAAAAGCCATTGAGATTAAGTATGGCAAAAAAAACTTGGTCTTGGAACTTTTAAGCCTACTTGACACAAAATCTGATAAGTTTATTTACGATGTAAAATTCAAAGCTTTGCAGATAATTCAAAGTGTCCGTTATGTCATACTTGTCCAGACAAAAACTGTCTGCAATAATCTACTTGATAAGGTTGAAGAAAAAACAATGAATGAATATAAGACAAGACACAATATGATTATGATGGGTCAGAAAAATATCGTTACCAATAAGGGCTCAGTGTCTTTCTATCTTAAAAAAATTACTGAAGAAAAATACAACGGCCAAAAAGGGAAAATAGAGTAAGAAAATTTAAAAATAGCGCATGCCACCTTAGCTCAGTTGGTAGAGCTCCCGTTTTGTAAACGGGTGGTCGTCAGTTCGAGTCTGACAGGTGGCTCCAAAAAAACTGCCATAAGGCAGTTTTTTTGTATAAGTCGGTGTTAATCAGCTCTTATGTTATCCAATATATAATTAAAAATTACTGAATCATTTATATTTGATAGTAGGATAGAGAGAAAAACCTTTCCATTTGGGTGCTCTATGAATGCCCAGTTGTAGTGTCGGCTTTCATCAACTCCTTTTGTATTGCTTACTAGATAAATATTTACTTTATTGTTATTTGTCCATTTTTTTATGGTTGCATCTGACATAAAACCTCCGCTTTTCAGAGCATCTAGAACTGCTGGAGTGTTTCTATCAGACACTATAGGTTCAAAAAGTAAGGTTGATTTGGAATTCAAAATAACTGTTCCTTTTGCATATTCATTTATTACAGAATAGAGACCTTTTGGAAGAATTTGTATACTTCCATCATCTGGAAAAAGTCTATTGGGTAAGAAGCAGTATCCTTCAGGTATCTTTACTGTAAATCCATACTCTGTAGTTTTCAATTCATTTGATCCAGAGTAACAATATTTTAACATTTGGATTTGTCTCGACGTTAATATGTAAGGATACGACAGCGTGTCCGTCACAAACATATAGCAAAAAGATGCAAATAAAAGTACTAAAGATATACTGACTATCCAATGTTTTTTAATTTTATCAATCATTACTAGTATGTTAACATATATACAGTTTAAATATTGAGTTATTGTTGGTTAACTTAATTAATTGAGCAACATAAAGATTACATTTTATATAATTGGATTTTTTATTCTTATAATTTTAAGTGCAGTTGGTGCATCAGTTTATGTATTACACAGAGAACAAGTTATAAAAGGGACACTGGATAGCAATATTTCACAGGAACCTTTTTTGACAGAAGAAAACCCTATACAAAATCCAAACCCCAACTCAGATTTACCAGATATAGTATCTGAAAAAGCAACAAGCACTAGTGCAACTCAAGACAATACAGTAACTCAAAGTAATACGGTAATAAATACATTATCTCAAATTTCAAAACATAATACAGAATCAGACTGTTGGTTGATTATTTCTAATAAAATTTACGATGTTAGTTCATTTTTAAATTTACATTCTGGAGGATCTGCAGTAATAGTCCCATACTGTGGAAAAGATGCCACAGATGCTTTTAAAACACACGGCATGTCTGGTGGCTCAAATCATTCAGCTTATGCCTACTCACTTTTGCCAACATATTATGTTGGGATACCAAATACGGTTGTCAGCACACCAAGTACAGCTGTTAGTACGTCAACTACACAAATAAAAACTACTACTGTAGTTACAAAAAGCGTGACACCAACTACAACACTAACACCATCTTCAAAATTTTCTTTAGGAGATAGGGTGAAAACTACATCAAACCTAAATATTCGTAATACTGCAAATACTTCCGGAACTTTGCTTGGAACTAGAAAGTTAGGGGATACCGGCACTGTAAGTTCTGGGCCTATCTACAGTAACTTGTTCTGGTGGTGGAATGTCAATTTTGATTCCGGGGTAGATGGTTGGGCTGTGGAAAATTATTTACAGAAGTATATTGCTCCAATTATTCCTGTAGTTCAAACTCCTGTGGTATCAAATCCTGTTGTCACTCAAACAAGTGACGGCATAACCACATCTCAAGTTGCCACACACAACATCCAAAGCAACTGTTGGTTAATTATCCTTGATAAAGTTTACAATGTTACATCTTTTATGAGTTCACACCCAGGTGGGATTTCAACTATTAGTACACGATGCGGAACTGATGCTACAACAGTGTTTACAACTAGCGCCGGTCACACACATACATCTTATGCATATTCACTGCTTCCAACATATTATGTCGGTGATGTTGGAGTAGCTTCAACTCCCACCCCAACACCTGATAGTGACACAATAGCTCCTACAACTCCGACTGGACTTTCAGCAGCGGCTATCTCTTCATCACAGATCAATCTGTCATGGACTGCTTCTACGGATACCGTAGGAGTAACAGGGTATAAGATATATAGAGGAGGTGTGCAGATTGGTACCTCAAGTAACATCGGATACTCTGATATAGGTCTTCCTGAGAGCAGCGTGTACTCATATACTGTCTCTGCTTACGATGCCGCTGGGAATACATCTTCTCAATCTACGAGTAAAAGTGCGACGACGAATTCGGTGGTAGTGACCGATACAACAGCTCCAAGTACTCCGACTGGACTTTCAGCAGCGGCTATCTCTTCATCACAGATCAATCTGTCATGGACAGCTTCAACAGATACCGTAGGAGTGACTGGATACAAAATATATAGAGGAGGTGTGCAGATTGGTACCTCGGCATCCACTAATTATTCAAATACAGGTCTTTCTACAAACACAACATATTCATATACTGTCTCTGCTTACGATGCCGCTGGGAATACATCTTCTCAATCTACGAGTAAAAGTGCGACGACGAATTTGGCATCTGCTACAACATATACCACATCCCAAGTTGCCACACATAATACTCAAAGCGACTGTTGGTTAATTATTCTTAATAAAGTTTATAATGTCACATCTTTTATGAACTCACACCCAGGAGGAGTGTCCACAATACGAACAAGATGCGGAACTGATGCTACAACAGTGTTTACGACTAGCGCCGGCGCCGGCCACACGCACTCATCTTATGCGTATTCACTGCTTCCAACATATTATGTCGGTGATGTAGTACAATAATAATATGTCAAACGGATATACTCACACTCAAAAAATAATAATTAAAAATATTGTTTTTTTATGTGTCTGCACTTTTCTTATTCTGGCGATAGTTTTTTTAGTTGAATAGAATTATGAAAATTCCAAAAACATATTCTCTTGCTTTACCTCGTATGGGAATGTCAATGGTTTTTTTATGGTTTGGCTTTCAACAACTCAAACACGCTAACGAGTGGATAGGTTTTATTCCGCAAATAATATTAAAATATTCTCCTATAAATGCTACTAGCATAATTCATTTCAACGGCGCATTTGAAGTTGTTTTTGCTCTAGCCCTATTTTTTGGTATATGCACAAGGTTGTCTGCATTACTTCTTGGTCTTCATTTGGCTCATATAACCTCTACTTTAGGTTTTAACAGCATTAGTGTCAGAGATTTTGGTGTTGTAATGGGAAGTTTGTTTGTAGTTTTGTATGGACCAGATGAATTGTGTATAGATAGAATCATCTCATCACCTGAAGAACTTCAAGAAAAAAACTTGTTTAAAGATCATCCTTTACAGGAACAGTATCCGAATCACAATGTTAACATTGGACCAAAACCTTGGAACGGAACGTAAAAAGACACTCCGTATAGATTTAACAACAAGAGACTGGCAGCTCCGCTAAGAGAAGCGCGGAACTGCCAGTGTCACGCAGCCTTGGGGGGCTTGCCAATGATTGGGACCATCAACCCAGTCGCCACAAGATGTGTCAAACCAATCCTTGGGAACTGAGGCCTGACAACAAGTGTTGCTAACTAATTTTCCTAACATGTCTCCAGTTGGCACAATAGTTATGCGTTGCCTATCGTTTGTGAGTTCTGCCTTGAGCAGAGGATCACACATCGCGAGTTTGCCGTTTTCCTTCCAATACACTTCTACCACATTAGGTTTCTCGTCGGCCATAAGACCTCCAAAAAACAAGAACTCAGGCCTTTACCTGACGACAACTGTAACAAAAGAAGTGTACTGTCTCAAGGGCTTTATGTGTATAAGAAAAATCTAAATTTGACTATATTTCCAGTCATTATTGTTGTCCTTTGGTTGTTGTGGATTGTTTAGTTTTTTCGGCTGTAGCTGCAGCTTTGGCGTTTTCTACATCTATAACTTTGAGAGCCGGGAGAATATTTTTAATATCATCAACCGATTTGAACCCATAATAAGCTTTCTCATTTATAAGGATTACAGGCAGTCTTTTATCGATATTGTAGATACTTATAAGAGTCTCTAGAGCTGAAAGATCTAAGTTATAGTCAAAAGAATAAACTCGTAAATCCGGGTAGTCTTGTCTTAATTTGGTAAGGACAAAACCTTCTTTCTGGCAATCACCACAGTCGCCTTTGTTTGAGTAAAAGTACATAATAAAAAGTCCGCTGTTTGTTGAATTGGAACCGCATTGATCTTTTATCTTCTGCAGTAAAAGGAAATCTTTGATTTGGAGAAGGGAATAATATTTTTTAAGGCTCAAAACTTCCGAATCATCAGAACCTCTATTTTCTTCCATATAAGAAAGTTTATCACCCAAAGTAGCCAACTCTTTTGAGAGGAGACTACTGCTTATTTCGCGACAAGGCAGCTCCGATAGAAGGGAGAACTGGGTTTCAGAAGCTGATATGTCTATTGATATTTGGCTTTCAATATCTTTAATTTCAGTTATTTTTTTCTGACTAAAATAGTTGCTAGCAAGAATGGCTGTTATAAATATAGCTGCCGTAATCAAAAAAGTGTATGCGTATTTTTTCCATTCCATAAAGGTCGTCAGTTAACGCCACTTGGTGTCTTTGGAGAGCACCACATTATAAATTGCTTTACTCATCCAAATGGGGGTGAGCAAAGTATAGAATATAAGGAAAAGAATACTGTCAAAACCAAATCGATTTTTTTCCTCCGCCAACTCTCGGGAAGTCATAATGATAAAAAACGTTCCAAAAATTGCGATCAAAGATATAAAAACGATTATATCCGTGTTTATATAGAAAAAATCCAGATTGAATCCATGAAAAGAGAGGCCAATGGTAGAAATTTCTTCTATTTTAAGAAGTAAAAGGTTAATCCAGCTTAAAATTATTTTCGCTCCAAAAAACATGGTGGAAAGAATAGAGAAACCAGCCGCGGGCAGCACTATCATACCCAAATTGCCATATTGTGGTCTAAAAAACATATCTTTATAATCAATGGCATTTTTAAGAAAACCATAAACCCAGCGCAGACGTTGTCTGTAAAGAGATAAAAAATTGGCAGGAGGAATAGTATATATAAAAGCATTATGGACATTGCCTATCTTCATATTGTTCTTTCTCATACGCAAAGCAATTTCTATATCTTCGGTATTATAAGCGTGTTTGTAGTTACCCAACTTGTCAAAAACAGACTTGCGAAAGATTGAAAATGGTCCAGGTGTTACGTAAATAGCATTCAGATAATAAAAAATTTTCCTAAAGAAAATACCCATCATATACTCGGCTTTTTGAATAAACCCCAGGAGCCCTTTTGGTTCAAAAACTTTTATAGAAGGAGTCACTGCCATAATTTCACTGTCTTCAAATTGAACGACGATTCTTTTCAAGGCTTCCGGATGAACAAAAGAATCAGCGTCAAGACAACCAACTAATTCAGTGTCCACAAATTCCAAAGCGTGATTTAGAGCCGTGTATTTGCCGCCATTTTCTTTTTTTAAAAGCTTTATTTGTTTATTGCGGGAAAATCTTTGTATAACATTCCAAGTCTTATCTGTGCTACCGTCGTCCACTATAAAAATTGAAAGTTTTTCTTTGGGATAATTGAGCTCTAGAAGCGAGAAAATTGTCTTAAGTACCGTGGTTCCTTCATTCCAAACGGGAACTATGACTGAAACGCTTGGCCATTTATCTAATGCCCCCACCGCCGGGATCTTTCTCTCTTTCTCTCTGAATTCAAAATAAGTAATCAAAAAGAATACTTCGATATATAAAGCAGTGAAGAGAAAAATATAAGTAACGGTCTCTGAAACTAAATGCATTGTTGTAATTTTAACATATTTAACGAACATTTGCCAGAAAAACCTTGGTGGTCTCTTTTTCAAGTTTTTTGTGCATAATATCAACTTCAGCATTTGTCAAAGTCCTATCAAGCGACCTATAAATAATCCTAAAGGCGTAACTCACTTTGTTTTTGCCGAATTTTTGCTTATCTTCATATTTATCTATCAATTTTACCTCTTCAGCTAAATCTTCCCCTATGACCTCACGGATTAAATCAAAATAATTGTTTGGTACAAAGTTTGTATCCACTATAAAGGAAATATCTCGAACTATAGGCGGGTATTTGCTTACTTCTTTGTATTTATTGCCAAGTTTAAGCTGTTTTTTGACCCTTTGATCTTCCGACCAAAGCAGGCGGATGTCAGGCAATTCCATGCTAATCATAGCCAATCTTTCAAGTCCGAAACCAAAAGCCCAGCCGGTATAATTTTTTGAATCCACCCCTAGCTTTTCGAGTACGCTTCCTTTTATCATGCCACAACCAAGCACTTCCACCCAATAGCCACCTTTGTTTATTTCCATTTCAAGACTCGGGTTCGTATAAGGGAATGTATCCGGATTTAAACGATATTTGATCTTTTCACCGAAAATAGCTTGAGTAATTTTTATCAAAATATTTTCTAAATCTTTTACAACTATCACTCCTTTTTCTTTTGGGACGATATACCAGCCATCAATCTGATGGAAAACATTCATGTGGTTACGGTCGATTTCGTCTTTTCGATAAACCTTGCCATAAGAAAGTACCCCAATCGGTTTGTTATTTTTGATTTTTTCTTTGCCAGATTCGGAAGTCAAATAATAGTACCAAGAAACAGTAGTCTGGGTGCGTAAAATATTTTTATCATCAACGTAGTAAGTATCGGACTTGCTTCGGGTAGGGTGATCTGCCGGAAAATCAAAAAGGTCAAAACTTATATCAACTGGCACAATTTCTGGTATTTTTATATCTTCAAAGTCTTTAAAATTTTCTATTGCTTTGACCTTATCTATCAAAGCTTTGATGGGACTACCTAAAGTGCGAGAGAGGTCCGGCATACTCAAATATCGCTTCATACGCAGCGCATCGGCATCTTCTCTCTTGTTTAGATCGTTGATTATAGATTTCTCACCGCCATCTGGAGCTTTGTATTGATTATCTTGCATATATCTATAGTTTAAATAAAATTGTGTTAAAATTCAACAATGCAAGGTTTCCAATATAAAATCGGTTTTTATGCGGGAGAGTTTAATAAAATATCCGGTAAAGAATTTGGGGAGAGTGAAATAGAGAATTTGCTCTCAAAAAATGGTTTTGAATACAAAAAGGTGATAGTAGAAGAGGCTTTGAGAGAATCCATCCCAATCTGCATGAATGCAGTTTATAAAAATCCTTCGGCAATGCGTATTGACGCCCCAAAAGCATTTAGTTGTTCCTCTCTCATAAGCTACCTTTATACAGAGGCTGGTGTCTGGATGCCCTCATTCTCTGTAGATAAATACATATTTGGCGCTTATGTGCCAAAAGAAGATTTGAAATTTGGCGATCTTGTATTTTCCAACACTGGCAATGGCAAGATTTGGTACCAAACAGTGGAATGGATGAATGGAACGAAAGTGCCAGAAGGGGTGGATCATGTTGGGATGTACTTAGGAGAAAACAAGATAATGCATGCCACAAAAAAATACGGGGGAGTTTTAGTAGAATCTTTAGATGATTTTGAAAAGACTTCAAAAATTGTTGGGTGGAGAAGAGTAGCCGATATAAAGGAAGAAAGATATGTTGTAAATATTCCAGATAATAAAACCAGTTTGAGAAAAAAAGAAGACTTAATAGGGTATATCTTAAACACTTTGGGGGTGGATAAGTAGTTGTTGGTTTGCTATAATGAAGGAGTAGAAATTATACGAATTATCTTAATTTATTGTCTAAATAATGGCTGAAGATAAGCTCAAAAAGAAGGGTAGCCCCGCTCATAGAAGTGATTTGGGCAAGTATAGTGCCGAATCTATTACTGTTTTAGAAGGCCTAGAGCCGGTGCGTCGAAGGCCGGGGATGTATATAGGCACCACCGGGCCGGATGGCTTGCACCACCTCATAGTAGAAATTTTTGATAACTCTCGCGATGAAGCGATGGGTAGTTTTGCCAATGATATTGAAGTGGCTTTCTTGCCTAGTAATCGTATTAGAGTAGCCGACAATGGCCGAGGCATCCCCGTTGACATTCACAAACAAACAAAAGTTTCTGCCCTTGAAACTATCATGACAACCTTGCATGCCGGAGGCAAATTTGGCGGAGAAGGCTATAAAATTTCCGGGGGACTGCATGGTGTTGGAGCTTCTGTAGTAAACGCCCTTTCTATTTATATGCTGGCAGAGGTGCATCGAGACGGCGGGGTTTATATCCAGGAATATTCAAAAGGTAAAAAGAAAGCTTCTGTAAAAAAAGTTGGTTCGTCCAAGCTTCACGGCACCATTATTACTTTTGAACCAGACGCCGAGATATTTAAAGAAGGAGTAAATTTTGATTTTGACAGAGTGGTTCATCATATGCGCCAGCAAGCATATCTGGTCAAAGGTCTCAAAATATCCGTTTTGGATTTAAGAGAAACAAAAACAAAGATTAAAGACGATGAAGTGTTTTATTTAAGAGACCTACCTACGCAGGCAGGTCTGGGCATAGAAGCTCCATCTATGACTTTCTGTTTTGATGGAGGGCTTGTCTCGCTCATCAGATTTTACAATCACAATCAAAAACCTATCCACAAAAATATTTTTTATGTTGAAAAAATAAATGAAAATTTTGAGGGGGTTGAAGTTGCTTTACAGTATATAGACGATATATCTGCCAGAATCATGCCCTTCGCTAACAATATTTATAATAACGAAGGGGGCACTCACATCACCGGTTTCAAGACGGCTTTGACAAGGACTTTAAACAATTATGCCAAGAAAAATAATCTTTCTAAAAACGGGGATGATACTTTTACAGGAGAGGATGTTTTAGAGGGACTGACTTCGGTCATTTCGGTTAAGCTCCGGGAAGTCCAATTTGAAGGTCAGACCAAAGCCAAGCTTGGCAGCGTAGAAGCTAGGGGTATGGTAGAAGGCATTTTTGGAGAAGCTTTTGAAGCATTCCTGGAAGAAAATCCGGATGATGCCAGAGCCATAATAAATAAGGTCGTTTTGGCCCTGCGAGCCCGAAAGGCGGCTAAAGCGGCTAAGGATTCAATCCTAAGAAAAGGGGCACTTGAAGGCATGACTTTGCCAGGCAAACTTGCCGATTGCCAAAGTAAATCAGCCGAGGAATCGGAACTTTTTATTGTGGAAGGAGATTCGGCCGGCGGTACCGCCAAAACAGGCAGGGACAGGAGAACACAAGCTATACTACCTTTGCGCGGCAAAATTTTAAACATAGAAAGAGCCCGCCTTGATAGGATGCTCGGTTCGGAACAAATCAAAAATTTAGTGGTAGCCTTTGGCACGGCTATTGGCGATACTTTTGATATTTCCAAGCTTCGTTATCATAAGATAATTATAGCCACCGATGCCGATGTTGACGGTGCTCACATCCGCACCCTCATTTTAACTTTACTTTACAGATATTTTAAACCGATAATTGATGGCGGGTTTATTTATATCGCTCAGCCACCGCTTTATAAAATCAAGAAAGGAAAAGAAATATTTTATGCTTACAACGATGATGAGAAAGCAAAAATTTTAGGGAAAGAAGCAGAAGTAATAGAGGTTGAAAGCGAAGCCACCACCGCTTCTGATGAAGAGTCAGAAGGGGTATCAGAAGCTTCGGCGAACCGAGGAAAGAAAATCTCGGTTCAAAGATACAAAGGTTTGGGAGAAATGAATGCTGAAGAGCTCTGGGAGACGACCATGGACCCAAAGCGACGCATCTTAAAACAGATCACTGTTGCTGATATCGGCGAAGCTGATAGGGTATTTGATACCCTCATGGGCTCCGACGTTCCCGCTAGAAAAAGTTTTATTCAAAGTAATGCGAAACTAGCAACAATCGATATCTAGTAATCATTAATCCAACATGCCCCGTAGTCAGCTTTGCTGTACTGTGGGGTCCAACGCCAAACTAGCTACCATTGATATTTAAACCCTAACTTTACTCTATCAAACGGAGCAGATAAGAAAACGGGCGTCACGTACACTTGGTACGGACGCCCTATCTTCAATCATAGTCAGAAAAATTTTTCCTTTGACGCCTAAATGTCCCCTGTTCATGAACGATGCTCAACCAGAGAAAAAGAATCGCGGTAATTGCAATGCTTGCCAGAAAGGTCCAAAGACTCTCTCCAGAAACAACGAGATCAAAGAAAGAACGATTGGTGGCGTAAGCTCTTAATTCTAAAGCACCACCCCAACCAATAGCGAGACAAATGAAGAAGCTCAAACGTCCAAGTGGATTCATTGTAACAACCCTCCTATTACTTCTGAACACTATCTTAATGCCTACTTTGATATAGGTCAAGATTAACTAAACAAGTTCTAGCTTTCTCTATTAAACATAGTCCATATCTCTTATTTCTTTTCTTTGATTTCTTTTTGGAGACGTTCTAGGAATTTTTCGATCGATAGGGAACCGAGTTTTTTGCCTTCGCCGTCACCGCGAGCTTCGACAGTCACTTCTTTTGATGCTACTTCTTTATCACCAAGCACTATCCAATAGGGGATTTTTTCATTTTTGGCTTGACGAACTTTTTTACCCAAATTTTCATCTGCCAAATCAACTTCGGCACGTATATTATTTTCCTTTAAAAAATCAAAAACTTCCTGCGCGTAAGCATTGTGATTTTCCCTTACGGGTATGACTTTAACCTGCACTGGCGAGAGCCAAAGAGGGAAGTTGCCGGCATAATGTTCAATAAGTATTCCCATAAATCTTTCTGGAGAGCCGACAATGGCTCGATGGATCATAACCGGAGTTTTTTCCGAGCCATCTTTATCGGTATATTTCAAACCAAATCTTTCCGGCATTATAAAGTCCAATTGAATAGTCGAGATTTGCAATTCACGGCCGAGAGAATCTTTGGCAATCAAATCCATTTTCGGACCGTAAATGGCCGCTTCACCTTCAATTTTTACATAATCAATTTTATTTTCAACCAGTATTTCTTCCAAAAGCTTTTGAGATTTTTCCCAAACATCTGGTTCACCGAGATATTTTTCTGGATTTTTAGGATCCCACAAAGAAAGCTCAATATTATATTTCATCCCATAAGTTTCCATAGCTACTTTGATGATGCCAAGCACCGATAAAAACTCCTCTTTTATCTGGTCTTCACGGCAGAAAGAGTGGCCATCGTCCTGAGAAAAAGCCCTGAGGCGAGTCAAACCGTTAAGTTCTCCCGGTTTTTCATCGCGATAAAGGTTGGCAAAATCGGCAATCCTTATAGGCAAATCCCTGTAGCTTCTACCCTTTGAGGCATAAATTTGGGTATGATGCGGGCAGTTCATCGGTTTCAAATAATATTCTTCTTTGGAATAATTTGAGACAACACGAAACATTCCTTCTTTGTATTTTTCGTAATGCCCGGAAACTTTAAATAATTCGGCTTTGTTTATATTGGGGGTGTATACTTCTCGGTAACCAATCGCTTTTTGCAATTCGTTTGAATAATTGACTATTTCCCGTCTGACCGTAGCTCCTTTTGGTGTATATATAGGCAAACCTGGTCCTACAAGTTCAGAGAAAACGAACAAGTCCAATTCTTTGCCAAGCTTTTTATGGTCTCTCTTTTTTGCTTCCTCTTGAAGAGCAATGTATTCGAGAAGCTTTTCTTTTGACTCAAAAGCCAAGCCGTAAATGCGAGTAAGCATTTTGTTTTTTTCATCTCCACGCCAATAGGCGCCAGCGATCTTTTCCAGTTTCCACGAATCCTTAGGTATATCTTTGATTTCGGAGACATGTCCGCCTCGGCACAAGTCTGTAAATTCTCCCGAAGTATAAAGAGTTATCTTTTGTCCTTCTTTTTCTAAATCTTCTATAAGTTCAAGTTTATATTCGTTGTTTTTGAAAAATTCTTTTGCTTTTTTAGCGCTTACTTCCTTGCCTTCAAATGTTTTCCATGTTTTCAAAATCTCCCGCATTCTTACCTCAACCAATTCTAGAAAACCCTCCTTCGCTCCCGCTCCGGCGGGCAAGTCAAAATCATAATAGAAACCATTTGAAATGGTCGGTCCGATGGTAGGTTTGGTGTCAGGATAAATTTCCAATACCGCCGTAGCAAGCAAATGAGCAAGAGAATGCCTTATCAAATCAATATCATCATTTTTTACCATAGGTAAATATTATAACTTTTTAGCTTTTTCGGCAATTAAGGTTTTTTCTCCATTACGGAGTGATACTCTGGCTTTGACCACAATGCATTGGTCTGGAACAAAAATGCTTGAAAATTCTTGAAGAGTGCGTGGGAAAACAACAAGCTCTATTTCGTCTGTCAAATCAACAAATTTTACAAAAAACATTTTCTCCCCGTTTTTGGTCAAGATATCTCGCATACTTGAAATCAATCCGCCGGCAACAATCAAATCATTTTCTTTGGAGCTTTCTTTTATTTTTTTAATAGTTATTTTTTGATTTGCTAATTTTTCCTTGAATTGTTCAAGCGGATGTCCGGAGACATAAAGTCCGAGAAGCTCTTTCTCCCAAGAAAGTTTTTCCTTAATTGTGATCGGCTCTGACGGAGACAAGTGAATAGGAGAATAGCTACCCGATGTAGCAAGAGGGGTGAAAAGAGAATCTTGATCAAGGTTTCCAACTGACTCTTTATTATATTCTAAAAGATTATTTATATTTGCAAGCAAAGAGCCACGCTCGCCAAATGCATCCATAGCCCCGCTTTTTATGAGTGCTTCCAAAGATTTTTTGTTCAGATTTCTATCCTGAATGCGTATCAAAAAATCCTCCAGTGATTTAAACTTGCCTTTCTCTTTTCTTTCCGCCGTTATAGTGTGGGAAATGCCTTCTCCAAAATTTTTGATGGTAGTAAGCCCAAATCTTATAGTCTCGCCTTCTTTTTTTAATTCGTCTTTTTCTTTTCTTACAAGAGTAAAGTCGGAATAACTTTCATTTATATCCGGAGGCAAAATTTTAATTCCCATTCTTTTGCATTCATCTATAGACTGCGCCACTTTTTCAGTATCTCCCGATTCGGCAGAAAGTACCGCTCTCATATATTCTCCCGGAAAGTTGGCTTTGAGATATGCGGTTTGGTAAGCCACACGCCCGTAAGACACGGAGTGAGCTTTATTGAAACCGTAAGCGGCAAAAGGCTCTATCCATGTCCAAATTTGTTTGGCTTTTTTTTCACTCCAACCAGAATGTTCCATACAACCTTTAATAAATTTTTCTCTTTGCTTTTCCATTTCCTCAGGAATTTTTTTACCGACAGCCTTGCGAAATTTATCCACTTCACCCCAGGTATAGCCAGCTAGTTTGTTTGCCATCATAAGCAAGTCATCTTGATAAACTAAAATGCCGTAAGTTTTTTCAAGTATTGGTTTGAGTGCCGGATCAAGATAAGTGATTTTTTTCGGATCGTGTTTGCGTGCAATATAGTCTGGGATAAATTGCATCGGTCCGGGACGATACAGAGCCACCATGGCATTTATATCGTGAATAGCAGTGGGTTTGAGTTCTACCAAAAATCTGGTCATACCATCGCCATTGAGCTGGAAGAGGTCTTCGGTTTCGCCACGGGCCAACATTTCAAAAGTTTTTTTATCGTCAATCGGCATTTTGTCCAAATCTATTTCTACTCCTTTAGTTTTTTTAAGAAGTTCCAAAGTTGCTGCAATAATAGAAAGATTTTTAAGTCCCAGAAAATCAAATTTCAAGAGACCGGCTCCGTTTTCGTCCACACTGTACATATCATATTGAGTGATTATTTTACCCTGCCCGACTTTGTCGTTCAGGCGGGCTTCTCCTTTCGGATCATATTGAAGGGGAGTAAAGTCGGTGAGAGATGTAGGACTGATGACCACTCCGGCAGCATGAACACCGATATGACGAGCGCAACCTTCTATCTTTTTCGCCATATCAATAACTCTTTTGGTATCGGCATCTTTTTTATAGAGTTCTAAAAGCTCCGGCACCTCACTCAGAGCCCGAGTTATGGTCATAGGAAAACCTTGAGCTCCCATTGGTATAAGTTTTGCTATCCTGTCTCCGACTGTATAAGCAAATCCCAAAGCCCGCGCTGTATCGCGTACAGATCCGCGAGCCATCATGGTGCCAAATGTCCCTATTTGTGCGACTTTGTTTTCTCCGTATTTTTGCTTTACATACTCCACCATTTCATCGCGCCTATCGTCGGCAAAGTCCATATCAATATCTGGGGCAGAAGGCCGGTCAGGATTTAAAAATCTTTCAAAAGGTATTTCATATTCAAGCGGATTTATATTTGTAATATGTGCAGCATAAGTCACAAGGGAACCCGAGACCGAACCTCTGATGTTGGTCAAAATGCCATGCTCGTGAGCATAATTCATAAGATCAGCTACTACCAAAAAGTAGGGCGAATACCCTTTTGTTTTTATAACTCCAAGTTCGTATTCAAGTCGGTTTATTACTTCCTCACTTTTTGGAAGACCACGTTTTTCTAGACCATCATAAGCAAGATTGCGTAGTTCTTGGTCATAGCTTTTGCCGGAAGCGATTTTCAAATCCGGAAAAGCCCACTTGCCAAGCTCCAATTCTAAATTACAAAGAGCAGTAATTTTATGGTTATTAAAAATCGCTTCCGGCATATCTTCAAATCTTTTTTTAATTTCGTCTTCAGAAAGAAAGGAAAAATTTTCATCTTCGTTATCCCATGCACCTCTTTCACTATCACTTTGCGGAGCCCCCTGCCCGACCGCCATTAGAGTATTTTTGGCTTCTTTATCTTCCGGCATAATGTAATAAACATCATGACACGCTACAATTGGAATATTATTTTCTTTAGCAAAATTCGCTAAAGCCTTCATATGCTCATTATGGCTGTTAAGTTCAGGATGTTTGGTGATTTCAATATAAAAATCAACGCCAAGGTTTTCATTAAAAATTTTCTTGTATTTTTGGACAAGTTCATCGGCAAGCTCAATATTTTTATTTCTCAAAGCGGTTGAAATATCTCCGCTCCAGCAAGAGGAGATGCAAACAAGCCCTTCCGCATATTTTTCCAAAATTTCAAAATCAATGCGCGGTTTGTAATAAAATCCTTCAAGATAAGAAGTGGTCACTAATTTTAAAAGATTTTTATAACCGATTTCGTTTTTACAAAGCAGCACTAATCTAAATCTATCTTTATCAACGCCCGCCTGTTTGTCAAGACGACTGCGAGAAGCTAGGTAAACATCTACTCCGATAATGGGTTTTATGTCTGCTTTTTTACATTCTTTGTAAAATTCGATTGCGCCATACATATTGCCGTTGTCAGTCAGTGCCAAAGCTTCCATCCCTTCTTTTTTGGCCGCCGCTATAAGCTCAGGAATTTTAGGCAGAGCCTGCAAGAGAGAGTAGTGAGAGTGAGTATGCAGGTGAGTGAATTTCATATATAGCAGTATAATATAAAATATGAAATATGTTTACGGTATAGATGAAGCAGGGAGGGGGCCGCTGGCGGGACCGGTCAGTGTAGGAGTCTTTGGAGCAGAAAAAAAGATGGAAAAGTGGCTGCTAAAAAATATTTTTGAAAATAAACTAAGGGATTCTAAAAAATTATCGCCAAACAAAAGGAAAGAGATTTACAAAAAGTTTTGCCTATTAAAAGAGGAGAATAAGGTATTCTTCTCGGTATCTCATATTTCAAACAAAATAATTGATGAGAATGGTATTTCAAAAGCGGTAAGATTAGGAATAAGTAAATCTCTTTCACCGAAAGTTCTGAAATGCAAAATAAGATTAGACGGTTTGCTCAAAGCACCACCAAAATTCAAAAATCAAAAGACTATTATAAAAGGTGACGAAAAAAACGTTTTTATTGCTTGTGCTTCCATTGTCGCCAAAGTCAGCCGCGACAGATTGATGTGTCAGCTCGCCAAAAAATACCCAAAATATGGCTTCGAAATCCACAAAGGCTACGGCACCGTTCTTCACCGTACCCTTATCAAAAAATACGGCCTCTCTGTCATCCACCGCAAAACTTTCTGCAAGAATTTGACCATATTATCAAAATAAGATAATATATTAGCCATGGTAGTACGAATGAGACACACAAGGAGCCAAAGAGGCAATACGAGGAGCCATCATGCATTGGTAGCCCCTTCTTTAACTTTGTGTAAAGAATGCGGCAGTCCAAAATCGCAACATTCTGTTTGCTCTATCTGTGGCAAGTATAAGGGTAGACAAGTAATCGATGTACACACAAAAATCGCCAAGAAAGAAAAGAAGGCAAAAGAGAAAATAAAAGAATCCCGATAGATTCAAGTTTGTAGACTTCTATAATTTTGAATAGTTTGGTATTCTTTATAAGAATATGGCAAATAGGCACCTTGCAAGATCAACAGTACTTCAAACTCTCTATGAGTGGGATTTTAGCGGTCAAAAAATAAGCCCGAATGAGGTACTAGAGAGAGATGCTTCCGAATTTGCCGCTGGGAATCAATCTGAAGGTTTTATGAAAAACCTCTTGAACGGAGTAATTTCTAAACATAAAGATCTTGATAATGTAATTACAAAAGCCGCTCCAGAATGGCCAATAGAAAAAATAAGTGTGATGGATAGAAATATCTTAAGGCTCGGTCTTTACGAGTTGCTTTTTGCCGACAGAGAACAGGTACCGCCAAAAGTGGCTATCAACGAAGCTATCGAATTAGCTAAAAAATTCGGCGGGGAAACCAGCGGAAAATTTATAAACGGAGTTTTGGGTGCAGTCTATAAAGAGATGGGAGAGCCCGGCAAAAACGATACGAGCACCAACAAAAAGACTGTGACGATAGAAACTTTAGTCGGAGCCGTAGTGTATGCCCATCATAAAGGCAACACATTCGTTGCTTTGGTTCATGATGTTTTTGGACATTGGACATTAACAAAAGGTAAATTGGAAAAAGGTGAGAAGGAAGAAGAAGGTATAATACGCGGAGCCAAAGAAGAGCTTGGGGTAGAAATAAAAGTGAAAGACAGTCTTGGTGAAAATACTTACGAAACTTTTCATCCGGAAAAAGGAAAGCTCCGGAAACATGTTATTTATTTTTTAGCTGAAGCGCCATTTGAAGAACTTACTCTTGAAAATAAAGAAAAAAAGGGCGGGCTAGATGATGTTAAATGGTTTAAACTAGCAGAAATACTTGACTTAAATTTTTATGATGATATTTTGCCGATTGTAACCAAAGCAATCAACCTATTAGTAAAAAGTTAAAGTTGCACTCTAGAGGACGTATCGTGCGACATGATTTCGCAAAATCAAATGAAAGAAAAAGAATTCAAAGGATTTGAAAAACTGATCGGAATAGAATTTAAAGATAAAGATTTACTTAAACAAGCGTTTACTCACCGCTCCTTTATTAATGAACATAAAACTTTAAAAATTAAACACAACGAGCGTCTTGAATTTCTTGGGGATGCGGTGCTTGAGCTTGTTATCACCGACTATTTGTATAATGAGTATCCAGACAAAGACGAAGGGAATATGACTTCTATTCGGAGTGCTTTGGTCAATGCTCAAACCTGTGCCGAAGTGGCTAAAAAAATAAATGTGAATGATTATATGCTCCTCTCTCGTGGTGAGACTAAAGATGTGGGCAGAGCTCGCCAATATATTTTGGCAAATGCGCTGGAGGCCATCATCGGTGCCATTTATATTGATTTAGGTTATGAAAAAGCAAAAGATTTTATAATGAAATACATTACTCCAATGACAGAACAAGTTGTGAAAGAACAACTTTGGGTAGACGCCAAAAGCAAATTTCAAGAAAAAGCCCAAGATATAGAAGGGGTCACTCCATCATACAAAACCACAAAGGAAGTCGGGCCAGACCACGACAAGAAGTTTACAGTTGCGGTTTTTATAGGTAATAAAATGGTGGCTGAAGGTGATGGTGAATCCAAGCAAGATGCCGAGCAATCCGCCGCCCACAATGCTCTCAAAGAAAAAGGGTGGGATTGAAATAGAAAATTCTTGTTTGGTTTTGGAATATGGTAAAATGTTTGCATGCTTAAATCGTTGGAACTTTCCGGTTTTAAATCTTTCGTAAAAAAGACCGAGCTTAATTTCAAATCGCAAATAACGGCAATAGTTGGGCCAAACGGCAGCGGCAAATCAAACGTGGCTGAAGCTTTTCGTTTTGTTTTAGGAGAACAATCAATCAAATCAATGCGCGGTAAGCGAGGTGAAGATTTGATTTGGAATGGTTCAACCGAAATCGGACGTTCAAACAGAGCGGCAGTAAAGCTTGTTTTTGCCCCGACGTCGGCTAATGCCGAGTCTGGGTCCCGACCTAAAAGCGTCGGGAATAATTTCAAAGACACCTATTTTGAAGAAATTATTATAGAGAGAATAGTAAATAGGGATGGCACTAATGAGTATTACTTAAACGGTTCACTGGTGCGGCTCAAAGATATCATAGAACTGCTATATGGAGCCCATATCGGAGCTTCTGGACATCATATTATCTCCCAAGGAGAAGCTGACAGGATACTTACAGCCAATATAAGAGAAAGGAAGGAGATGGTAGAAGATGCTTTGGGTTTGAAAATTTATCAATATAAAAGAGAGGAGAGTGAAAGAAAACTTTTAAAAACCGAAGATAATATAAAACAAGTTGAATCTTTAAGAAGAGAGATTGCTCCCCATCTCCGTTTCCTAAAAAAACAGGCGGAACGTGTGGAAAAAGCCGAAGAGCTTAGAGTAAAACTCACCAAATTTTACAGAGAATATTTGAAGAGAGAAAAAATATATTTAGAGGGGCAGAAAAAACAGGTAGGGGCAGAAAAAAGACCTCTGATAGAAAAACTAGAGCGACTTGAAGAGGAAATGGAGAAAGCCAAAGAGGTTTTAAACGATTCGCTTAAAAAAGACGAGAAAAGCGAAAAACTTATAGAGATTGAAAATAAAATAAAAAACGAGAGAGATGATAAAGACCGACTTTATCGTGAAGTCGGCAAGACTGAAGGAGAGATAAACGCCAATAATAGAAATATAGAAAAAATAAAAGCGGAACAAAAATCGGAAGAGAACAAAACTGTCTCTTTAAAAGAATTGGAAGAGTTGGAAAAGGAATTATCCGCTTATTCCGAGATTATTAAAATCATTGAAAAAATAAGAGGTTTTATTGCCAAGCATAGAAATAATTTTAATGACAAAAATCTAAATGAGCTCGTCGCGTTGAACCAGACATTGGAAAATAATAAGGTTGTGCTGGAAGACAAAATTAAAAATGTAGATGCTATTTTGAGCAAATTTGCTTCTAAATATCAAGAAATAAAAAATTCAATAGAAAAAGATAAGGACTCAGAGAGGACAGCGGAGAAAAATATTTTCAGAATATCCGGAGAAAGAAATGAGGTTAGTAGCAAAATAGAATTCTTAAAAGAAAGGGAGCGCAGGCTTTCTTTGGAAGAAAACGATTGGAAAAGAGAAATACAGGAAGGTGGGGTGCTTTTGGGTACAGCTATTGTGGGGTTTGAAAATGATGAGATTGAGAGCAGCCGACGGGAAAGACCCCTTCAAGAAGGTCACCGGGTCGCTCTTGCAGGCTCAACCAGACCTTCTCTCGAGGACTTTCCCGTCGGCCTTAGCGAATCACGGGATAAACAAGAAGATAGAAGAAGAGAACTTGAGAAGATGAAAATAAGGTTAGAAGAGCTGGGCGGTGCCGGCGGAGCAGAAGTGATGAAAGAATACAAAGAAAGCGTGGGAAGAGATGAATTTCTGGCAAAAGAATTAGGTGATTTGAAAAAATCAGCCGAATCTTTGGAAATCCTTATAAAAGAGCTTTTGGAAAGATTGGATATTGAATTTAAGCAGGGGATAGAAAAAATAAATAAATCTTTTCAAAATTTCTTTTCACTTATGTTTGGTGGTGGTGAAGCAGAGTTGCAAGTAGTAAAGGAAAAAACCAAAAAGAAAAAATTAAATACTGATGAGAATGAAGACATTGGAACAAGCACAGATAGTATTATAAATGGTATAGAAGATAAAGAAGAAGAAACAAAAGAAGGTATAGATATATCTGTCTCTCTTCCTAGAAAGAAAATAAAAGGTTTAGATATGCTCTCCGGTGGAGAAAGAGCCCTTACTTCTATTGCCCTTCTTTTTGCCATTTCTCAAGTCAACCCTCCACCTTTCATTATATTAGACGAAACCGATGCCGCTCTCGATGA
>Ga0156248_107_pt1 | contig 15334 bp, 15 predicted proteins | sample RifCSPlowO2_12_FD_107895 | JGI IMG/M metagenome (GOLD analysis project Ga0156248, IMG submission 107895) | Candidatus Zambryskibacteria bacterium RIFCSPLOWO2_12_FULL_39_16
ATATGTCAAACAACCAAAATTTAGCAAACAGTATAAAGAAATTACGAGAAGCCAAAGGGCTTTCGCAAGAGAAATTAGCGAGATTGGCCGATGTCGCTAACAACACTCTTATTAAAATGGAATCTGGTGAAAATCAGAATCCAACATTAGACACACTCAAAAAGGTTGCGAGAGCCCTTGATGTAAGTGTTGATGATTTAATTAAATAAACTACTATGATTTTACTTTACATTCTTCTAGCAATAATCGCTTATTACATCTATCGTATTTATCGTCAGAAGGAAGACGAGCGAGAAGCAGTTGCTGATGAAAAATTTGATGCTGAATGGGAAGCAAAGAAAAAAGAGGAATTTAAGGACTATCCTCACCTACTAGGAAAGGTTGATTACACCTGGCTAGAACTTTTTGGCAGGCTGTTTGTCGAAACTGATAAAAACCATCCTGGGCGATGGCAAAATGGTGGCAGCCCACATCTGAATGCTGCTTTTATGATGTATTTGAAAGAGTCTAATAATACAGATCGGGATATTATTGAGGTAGATCATTTATTTGATTCATTGTGGGATTTAACAGAGGAGCTTTTTGAACACCTGGAAAAATATCACGAGAGCACAAAATATGAATATGAAATTGCAATCATTACATTTTGGCAATTAGTCGCACAAGAAGCCGAATCTTTTAAAGGAAAAGATTTTGAAACAATAAAAAAGATGTTTCAATCTGCTCCATTTACTGATATAGAAAAAATCCCTTCATGGTTTCCGAAAAAAGATAATCACCCAGCCAAAGAGCTTTCTTTCAGAGATAAGGAAGGTAATTTCCCTAGAGAATCAGAGGGTTCAAAAATTGTTCACGAAAGAATATCTGTTTAGGAATTTTGGCGAAATAACTCCATGGAAATTACCTTAATAAATCAAGATTGGTATCTAATAACGAAAGATGTTCTCACGGTTTTATTTACCCTCGCTGGTTTAATAATTGCTGGACTTGGTTTAGCTACATGGAAAAAACAGATTAAGGGGTCTAAAGAGTTTGAAGCGGCTCATAATTTACATTTTGCAATGCTTAAATTACGAGAAGCAATAAAACATGTTCGCAATCCGGCCATTTGGCCTTCCGAAAGCCAGCGAGCAGTCAAATTTATAAAAGAAAAAAACCCAGAAAAATCTGACGAGGAATTAAAGAAAAACGAGCACGCGTATGTCTATGAAATGCGTTGGCAGAAAATTACTGATGCATATACCGAAGCAGAATCATATCTTCTTGAGGCAGAAGCACTATGGGGTCATGAAATTATGGATTTAACAAAACCTTTAAACAAAAAGGTTAGAGAGTTAAATATCAACCTCAATCAAAATTTTGCATCACCTGAAATGCGTACAAAAGATTTAATGGCTATCCATGATGTTATTTATGATAAGAGCTCCGAAACAGAACAGGACGCTTTTTCTACTGAAGTTTCTAAGAGTATTGATGCAATAGCTGGTTATCTTAGAGGAAAAATAAAGTAAATTTATGGAAGAAAAAATACAGAAAATTGAAAAAGAGATAAGTGTAATAAAAGAGCGTAATTTACGCGTAGAAGCTGATAAGGCGTGGGAAACGAGTAATTTTCGTATTTTTTCTATCACACTTATCACGTATATTGTTGCTAGTTTCGTTTTATATTTTATTGGAGCGAAAAATTTTCTTTTAAGTGCTTTAGTTCCCACAGCGGGATATTTTCTTTCCGTACAATCTTTACCAGCAATAAAGCGTTGGTGGATTGAAAATTTTTTGCGTGGTAAAGGAAAAGGCCCAACGAATCAATGACTCGTCGGGCCCGGGTTGCACCCTCGTCGCTCACTTCTTCTTGATGAAGGTGTAGGCAATGAGAGCGATGAGGACGATGTTGATTGCCCACCTGTCGGCACCCTTCCCGAAGATCTTCTCCAACCCATTGCCGACAGGGTCAAAGTTGAAAACGACGAGAAGAATTGCGACGAGGAGTGCAACCCACATCCACGGCTTGAACTCAAAGGGCTTCTGTTCTTCCACACTGGCCTCCTTTCTTATTTGGGATTCAGTTTTGTGTCAGACTAGATACGGCGATTATCATACATTAAATCTTTTTGTTTGTAAAGAGATTAGCCGACAATTTTTTTGCGAAAGAAACGGAAGCGAATCCCGCCCGCATTCCTCCCCAGACCCCTCCTGCGGGCGGGAAATCAGTCGAGGCAAAACGAAAAATCCTTTCCCCCAGAAAAACAGATTTTCGTTTTGCCGAGTCCGTATTGAAGCCCCACGCACTGCCCGAATACTTGGAGGGCAGAACCCCGAAAGAAAAACACCCTTTCCATTTTCAAAAGAAATTTCACCCCCGCCAAATCAGAAATGCAAGGAGTGTTTTTTCTTTCGGGGTTGCTGGCGTACTCGCCAGTGCGTGGGGCTTTCTCCGAATCATTTGTTTTGGAAATAGGTTCGAGCTTGGTACAATAAATACACAAGAAATACGAAGTATTTTTGTGCTATCGAGCAAAGCAATTTCTTGCTTTGCGCGTAGGAATCGAACGGCGGAGTGTGAAATTTTCAGTAGAAAATTTCCATGAGCCGGTGCCCAGACCAGAATTTGTTGGCTGAACAAATTTTGAGTCGAGGGAGATATTCCTACCGGTGGCACCATAATCAAAAACCACCCGAAGGTGGTTTTTGATAAGTAGGAACAAATAGCCAAATAGACTATTTTACTGCGTCTTTCAAAGCCTTGGCAGCGCGAAACTTAGGAACTCTCATGGCAGCGACATTAACTGCAGCGCCAGTCCTAGGGTTGCGAGCGACTCTAGCGGCTCTTTGTTTGGTTGAGAATATACCTAATCCAGCAACGGAAACCTCGTCTCCCTTTTTGAGAGCACTTACAATCCCATCTATGATAGTTTCAACAACTTCCTCGGCTTGAACCTTTGTGCCGTTAAGTTTTGCATGTACGGCATCGGCTAAATCTGCTTTATTCATTTTTTTAAAAATTAAAAATTTTTATAATTTCTCGACCCCGCCCAACTCGCCTGTCGGCGGGCGGGCCTCCACACTTTTACCTCCACGAGATAAGTATATATTTAATGGCTTTTTTGGCAATACCTTGACTATGAAGCTGTGGATAGGTATTGTTTTGGGCTACTTTAAACTTTTGCCAATATCCTTTTGAAAGTCTCCGGCTTGTCGGCGGCGATTTCAGAAAGCATTTTGCGATTTATATTTATATTTTTCTTTTTAAGATCACCTATGAATTTGCTATAAGAAAGACCGTTAGTATGCAAGGCAGAATTTAGACGGATGTTCCACAATCTGCGAAAATCGCCTTTTTTATCCCTGCGATGAGCAAATGAATAGGCACCAGCATGAGAAATCGCTTCATAAGCTTGCCTCTCTTTTTTGGATCTTCCAAAACGATAACCTTTGACTTGGCTCAGTATATTTCTGCGTGTTTTGAGAGCGTTTACTCCCTTTTTTACTCGTGACATAAAATTGATTAGAGTTTAAGCGTTATTAAGATATCTGCCTCTATTTTTGTTGGTCATATAAAAAGCAACCGGACGACGCTTTGCTAGTGTCGTGTTGGTTCTATTTTTGGCATTAAAATGGTTTTGACCGATTTTTCTGGTAATCAGTTTGCCATTCTTGGTCACTTTAATGCGCTTCAGATAAGATTTATTTGATTTCATGAATCCTATTTTGCATGTTCTATTACTGATGTCAAGCCTTTTAGGCTTTTCTTTGGCTCCTCAGCGATTTTAAAATCTTCCGGAATAAGCTTAAATATCCTTTCCATTCTTTCTTTCAAAAAAGTTTCGTTCATATACTTGGTTCTACCCGGCAAAAATAAGTTTATTTTCACACGGTGGCCTTCTTTAAGCCATTCTGAGGCTTTTTTTGCCTTAAGATTAAGGTCGTGATCACTGGTGCCAACTTTTATCTGAAGGCTTTTTACTTCAACGGGGCGGGTTTTGGATTTTATAATTTTCTGTTTTTTATTTTCGGAATATAAAAATTTTCCGTAATCAACAATCTTGGCAATCGGCGGAACAGCATTTGGTGATATTTCTACCAAATCAAGTCCAAACCCCAAAGCTTTTGATATTGCCTCTTTGGTTGTCACCACTCCAAAATTTTCTCCTTGCGGACCGATAAGACGTAAGTTTTCCGCCCTAATAAAATTATTTACTCTGTGGTTCGTAGCCAAAAATTATGGATTATCTTTTAAGATAGTTAAAGCGTAGCACTTTTTTTTATTTCTGTCATCCGCCCGTGCCGATACGGACGGGTTAGAAAGAATTTTTAGCGCCACGGATTTCAAAATGAACATGAGAACCAGTAGATTTGCCAGTGGTTCCGATTAAAGCGACAATATCTCCCTGACTGACACTCTCTCCAACTGAAACATTATTCTTACTGTTATGAGCATACAGAGTTTGGGTGCCATTTTTATGTCTAATAACTATATAGTTGCCATAACCTCCATTCCAACCTCCAGTTTTGCTTATAATAACTTGCCCGTCAGCCGAAGCTAATATTGGAGTACCAACTGGAGCAGCCAAATCAACACCATTATATCCGTGGATACCCTGAGTTTTTTTGCCCCCAACGATAGGCCTCAAATAGTACCCGGCATACTCTTTGAGGCCGGAAGAACTCGGACCAACTGAATACGAAGACGACGACACAACCACTTCTCCATCGGGGACTATTATGGTGGAGCCCAGAGCAAGAGGATCTCTCTTTTGCAGGTTGTTGTAAGCCATTATTTCATTTATGTCACCTTTATATTTTTTAGCAATAGAATCAACAGTATCTCCTTTGACGACAGTATGTTTAACTCCAGAAACAGGGAGAATCACCAAGGTGTCTCCAACTTTTAGAGTATTTGAAGACAGGTTATTACCCCATTTTATGGTGTTTACAGTCACATCAAACATCTCTGCTATTTGAGAAATGGTATCTCCTTCATGCACAACATAGACACTGATCTGATCACTTGTTGGTTTGTTGGCTAAAGATTCTAATAAAATACCTGATGGGCCGACACTAGAAACTAGAGCATTATTTTCTATAGTTGGAGAATTAAAAATCTGATTGTTGGCAAGCGGAGTAGCAACCGCCACGAGGAGAGCCATGTTTTGAATATTTTTGCTTTCCAACAGATTTTCTACGTCTGGACCTTTAAATATGCTGCTTAAAAAATCTCCTACTGGACCAGCCGATACAGATATTGGCAATAGCAAAACAACAAGAACCAAAAATAGTTTCCTTCGATTGAGAGGAAATTTAAAATTATTATTTAGCCCGATTTTCCTTAAAATATAACGCTTTTTTGAACCGGGGTCATTAGGTTTTATTAAAATAAGCCTAGGGTTAATGATAATTCAGGATTTTCCGTAAAAATGGCCTATTAGAGCCATATTTCTGTGTTTCAGAAAACTACAAACACGCTTAAGATTGTATCAAAAGTGGACCCTTAATCAACTTGGGGTGTGCATAGAATGTGAATAAAATAAAATTGTTGGAATGAAAAGATTTCTGATAAGATAACTGGGTGGATTATTTTTCTGAATTAAATGAAGCTCAAAGGGAAGCGGTGGATACAACCGAAGGGCCACTCTTGGTGCTTGCGGGCGCAGGGGCAGGCAAAACGAAGACTATAACTTATAGAATCTTAAATTTAATCAAAAAAGGAACCCCCGCCGAAAATATTTTAGCGGTCACCTTTACCAACAAGGCCGCCAAAGAAATGGAAGAGAGGATTTCAAAGCTTTTAGGAGAAAACCCAGAATTAAACAGGCCAATCTCAATCTCCGGCAAGCCTTTTGTTTCCACTTTTCACGGGCTAGGAGCTTTTATTATAAAAGAAAATTGGAAAGATGCCGGGGTTAAAAAACATTTCAGCATTTATAACAGAGAAGACTCCAAAAGAGCAGTAAAAGAATCTCTCCAAAAAAACGACTACGACCCCAAACAATTTGAGCCGGGTAAAATCCTCTCTATCATTTCGCGTGAAAAAGGCAATTTTGTGACTGCGGATGGATATTTTGAAGGAGCCGGCAGTGAATATTTTGGCGGTATTGTAGCAAAAGTTTGGCAGGATTATGAAATAATTTTACGCAAAGAAAATGCTTTGGATTTTGACGATTTATTACTCATCGCTGCTAAACTTTTAAACAAGGAAGAAATAAGAAAAATTTATAATAATAGGTGGAAATATGTACACATTGATGAGTACCAAGATACTAATAAAGTGCAGTACCGGATTGCAGAAGCTATCGTCAGAGACCATCAAAATATTTGCGCAGTAGGAGACATTGATCAAAATATTTACAGCTGGCGGGGGGCCAATATAAAAAACATACTGAATTTTGAAAAAGATTACAAAAAAGCGAAGCTTGTTGTACTAGAAGAAAATTATCGCTCCACAAAAACCATCTTGGCGGTTGCCAATAAAATAATTGAGAAAAATAAATTCAGAAGAGAAAAAATTTTGGTAACTAAAAATGCGGTGGGGGAGAGGGTAGGTATTTTTGAAGCTCTGACCGAAAATCACGAAGCTCAATTTATTGTCGAGAAAGTAAAAGAGTTGCAAAAAAGCGGAGTGATTTCATCCGAAATAGCCGTACTTTATCGGGCTAATTTTCAATCACGTGTTTTGGAGGAAGAATTTTTGACTAAAAATGTTCCTTATCAAGTATTAGGAACAAGATTTTTTGAAAGGAAAGAAATAAAAGATATTTTGGCGTTTTTAAGATTTTGTCTTAATCCGGAAAGCATCCCTGATTTAAAACGGATTATAAATGTACCGCCCCGCGGCATAGGGAAAACCACTCTTTTAAAAATCGTGGAAGGAAAAGAAGATTTATTGCCGACCGGAATGAAAATAAAAATGAATTCTTTCCGAGATCTCCTGCGGAGAATTAAAAACTTTGCTCTAGAAAACCCACCTTCAAAAACTATTTTGTTTATAGCTGAAGAAGTCGGCTTAAATAAAAATTTGGAAAAAACGGAGGAGGGGATAGAGAGGATAGAAAATATAAAGGAGCTGGCTGTTTTGGCTTCCAGATATGATAAATCAAATCCGGAAGATGGGATAGAAAAGTTATTGGAAGATACTTCTTTGACTTCGGATCAAGACAGTGACAAAGAAGAAAAAGACGGGGTCAGGCTAATGACGGTGCATGCCAGTAAAGGCCTTGAATTCTCTTATGTTTTTGTCACTGGCCTCGAAGAAGGACTTTTCCCCCATGACAAGAACAACGACGAAAACGTAAGCGAAGAGGATGCCGAGGAAGAAAGAAGGCTTTTTTATGTGGCTGTCACTAGAGCCAAGAAAAAACTTTTTCTCTCTTATACTCAGAGTCGCACGATTTTCGGAAGCAAGGGAGTAAATATCCCTTCCGAATTTATTTTGGAAATTCCAGATGAGTATCTAGAGCGGGAATTCTTGGATTACACCCCCAAACATAAGCCTCTTTTGCATATTGAGTTTTAAATAAAAATAAGTAGGGCACTTACCAATATAAAGGCAAAATAAATCATAAAAATAAATTTTTCTTTGTAAGGTTTCTTGTTTGCAAAATAATATGTTGCCAAAGCGCATGGGATTGCGGCAACAAACAAAATATTAATACCCAAAAATACAGGTATCAAAATATAAGATAAACCGGCCAAAAAACCAACAACCCTAACACCCCAAACATCACCGAAAATTATAGGCACTGTCTTAATGCCAGCTTTTTTGTCTCCTTCAATATCTTTTATATCTCGTATTCCAGTCAGAAGAGAGAGAGCAACAACCACCATCAAAGCGACCCTGGGGGGAAACACTGAAACATGTTTATCGGGAGAGAGAAAGAAAAAACCAGCCATAACAGCAGTTAAGGAACATAAACCGATTATAAAAGATGAAAAGAATGGAATAAGTTTAAACCTAGTAGGTGGAGCGCTGTATATGTAATAGAGAGCAGTAAAGGCAAGGACAAAGAAAAAAGCGGTGTAACCAGCTAAAAAGCCAGCAAGAAAAGAAGCTGTCAGAAAAATTACAGCCGCCTGTTTCATATCTTCTTTATTTAAAGAGTTTTTAACGAGCGGACGGTCAGTGTTAGATATTCTGTCTACATCTTCATCGACAATATCATTTACACATATAGCAAATGTCCCAGAAAAGTAAAATGCTAGGCATAGGATAATCACCGCTAGCCAATCATTCCAATTCAGCGTCGTAGACGGAAATTTCATGTAAGCAACAAACAAGCCAAAAAAAATCATTAGAATAAAATGGGCAGTTCTTCCTAAACGGAAATTCCCCGCCATGGCTTTAAATTTTTCCTTCAGATTTAAATAAAACCAGGCGGTGGTAAAGATAACGAGAATCAAGAAAATAATCCTACCCATCATAAAATTGAAAGCTATTTCAAACATCCGAACAGTGGATGAGTACTTCAAAGAACTATGGATATTGTTTGGTATTGTCGCAGAATTTTCTATTGATTTTTGGATAAAAAATGATGGTTGACCAAAATAATTTTGAGCCGGGTTGCTACCACCGCCTATTATACTTACAATCCCAGGCGAAGAAGAAAGAATAAAAATAATTACATACAAAACCAAAACAGAGGTAATTGCTCTTTTCCAATTTTTATTGACAAAATAAATAAGCAAGCCGGAAAATATAATCAATGAAGCAAGCTCGATTTGCAAACCGATAGTAGCGCTGTCATTAAAACTTTTATTTGTAAAAGATAGAAATGAAAAGAGCATTCCTTTGGGAGAATCAAAAAGATATAGCATCCTCAGTCCTTTGCCCCCACTAACAAGCCAGTCAACAACAGGAGCGATAAAAATTGCCGAAAAAGAAATGGCGACCAATTGAGGAATAACCGATTTCCAGCTTGGAATAAAAACTTGGAGAAAAATCATAAAAACGACAGCAGAAGCCATAAGAAACAAATAATAATGAATGAGAGTAGATGCGTCAGAGCTAAAAAAACCACTTGAAGTTGGACTGGAGAGAGATTCCAAGAAAAAACGAACCATAAGAACACCGGATATTCCAATAATCCAGCTAATGGGAGTAACTTGTATTTTTTCAAGGTATGATTTCAGATTAGCTAACATAAGTTTGATTAAAATGGTAGATTATTATCTCATAATAATATCATGAAAGCTAAAAAATCATTGGGTCAGCATTTTTTGAGGGATAAGGGTATTTTAAAGAAGATTGCCAATTTTGCCGATATAAAAAAAGAAGATGTTGTACTGGAAGTAGGGCCAGGAGGGGGGAGTCTGACCGAATTGCTTTTGGAAAAATCAAAGATGGTGATTGCCATTGAGAAAGACAAAAGGATGGTTGAATTATTGAAAGAGAAATTTTCAAAAGAAATCAAAGAAGGAAAACTAGAAGTTGTTGAGGGAGATATCTTGGATCTTAAGCTTGGTGAGCCAGAGAAAAGTCCTGTGAGAAAGACTTTCGCAGCGCGACGGCGAGAGAACAGCAAAAATTCAGCAGAATTTTATGCGTGTCTTTCGAACAGGAGCTTTTCTCTGGCTCAAGATTATATTTTAGTTGGCAATATCCCGTATTACATAACAGGAGCTTTGTTTAAAAAAGCTTTGGGATCTCAAAACCCTCCAAAATCAATAACTTTCGTAGTCCAAAAAGAAGTGGCCGAAAGAATCATGACAAAGAATAACAGGCCCGCCCGACCGAATGGCCATTCGGGCAGGGAAAGTATTTTAAGTATTTCAATAAAAGCATACGGCAAACCAGAATATGGCGGGATTATAAAAGCCGGTAGTTTCTACCCCAAACCAAAAGTGGATTCGGCTATGATTTCGATAAGAAACATAAATAAAGAAAATTTCAAGAATATTTCCGAGACAAAATTTTTTGAAATACTAAAAGCCGGTTTTGCCCATAAGAGAAAATTGCTCATAAGAAATTTGGACAAGTTCAAAAAAAAGGAAGAGATAAAAGAAATCTTTGGAAAAGGCAATATATCGGAGAAGACCAGAGCAGAAAATCTATCAGTAGAAAACTGGATTTTTCTGGCAAAAGAATTGCAAAAAGATTATCAGGGTAGTTTTCCCCTATAAACTCTTAGCTTTGGGCTCTGAACTTGTTATAATAGAAGGGTGATTTTGCCAAGCAAAAAAGTTTTGAGCGTTTTTGTTTTAACGGCTGCATTGGTAGCGGCGATTATTATTGCTTTTAGCAGAGACAAGGCAAGCTCGGCTATAAATTATACAAGCGACTTGGTCGCCGGAGAAAAAGTATCAATACCTGAAAACCCCAATTGGCAAAACGAGCTTAGTGGAGTAAGCCAAAATACCGCCCCCGTTCAAATATCGGAAAATACCCCAACAGAAAGTACTTTGACCGATACGGTATCGTTATCTCTCATGTCAAATTACCTGGCTTTGAAACAAAACGAGAACTTAGACGCTACTTCTGCCCAAAATTTAGTTGATAAAACCTTAGAATATATAGAGCAGACGAAAACAGACAGCCCGGCCATCCAGGTATCTGGGTTAAACGTTGTCTCTGATAATGGCAAGCAATCAATAATAGATTATGGAGAAAATTTTGGGATGATTTTAAAAACTAACAAACCTAAACAGCCAAAAGAAGCATTGGATATTGTAACGCAAGCTGTGCAGTCAAATGATCCATCAAAAATAAAAGAGTTGGACAGTGTTATCGCTGTTTATAACAAAGTGGTTGACGAGCTTGTCAAAATGCCCGTGCCAAAAACTTTCGTCAAGGCACACCTTGATATAATAAATGGCTTGAGGGGTGGAGTAGCCGCTCTCATAGAAATAAAAACAGTCTTTAACGACCCATTTAAAGCACTGGTGGCCATACAACTTTATCAAAACGGTGTAGATGTGTTTACACAGGCCATGCAAGCTATATACGGATTTATGGCGCAAAATAATATTATTTATAAACAAGGCAGTGGTGGCTACTACCTCTTGTATGGAATATAATAAGTATAATTTTCAATTATCAATTTACGATTTTAAATGACGAAATTAAACAAAAAAATAATCACTGTCGTAGTTGTTTTTGCTGTCTTGTCGACTTCTTTCTCTCCCATTTTTACAAGAAAAGCCGAGGCTCAGTATATTGATATATGGCAAATGCCAAAGGAAGGTGTGCTCGATACTATTGCCTTTCTACTAATAAATAAAATAATAGAAAGGATATCAGCCAGCACCGTAAACTGGATAAACAGCGGTTTTCAGGGCAGTCCGGCATATGTCACTGACCCTGGATCTTATTTTACAAATATAGGCGACCAGCTTGCTGGTCAGTATATATTCAGCAATCCGGATTTAAATTTTCTCTGCGGGCCGATAAACGCCAAGATACGCTTGGCTCTCACTAAAAGTTATCTTAACGAACCAAACTTCCAATGCACCCTGACTGATGCATTTGGAGATATGGAAGACTTTATGGGTGATTTTAATAAAGGGGGTTGGGATAAATTTTTCCAAATGACCCAAAAACAACAGAACAACCCGCTAGGTGCTTTTCTGCAAGCTGAAAGTCAATTGGATGCCCAGATCGCCTCTAGACAAGGCATAGCAAAAGATGAACTCAATTGGGGTCAAGGATTTATGTCATTTAAATCTTGCGATTTAACCATATCACCAGATGGAAATCTGCCAGATGGGAGCTTAGCTACAGGACTGGCACCTGGAGACTGTGTGCCTGGCCATGAAAGCACACAGACTCCTGGTTCGGTGATTAACGACCAGTTAAATCAAGTTTTGGGCTCTGGGGGTGATAGATTAGAAGCATCTGATGAAATAAATGAAATAATTGGCGCTTTATTAACTCAGGTTATCTCCAACGTAGTAGGCGGTGTAGGCAGTGGTCTGAGAGGGCTAAGTCAAAGTCCAGCTAGCGGAGGAGCGCCTACCACTAGGCAGCTTTTAGAAAACTCTTTGACTTCCACAACTGATTATTTCGGCAATACAGTAAATTCTAATACCCTTCCGAACACTATAGAACCTCAACCAACTGTAAATGTACGGCCTATCGACAGAGACTGCTCAAGTACAACTGATGCAAACCTCTATTCGATAGCCCAAGCTCTAAAAGCTAACTTCGAAAATGGCATGCCATTCACTTCGGAGTATAGCAGTTTCGGACAGTATGCCGGCGAGGAAATATCTTTAATAATTCAAAATATGGATTGCCCGCCAGAAGGAACAAATTGATCTTCTATAGGCAAAAAAGAAAATGACAAAAAAATTCTTAACATTCGGAATATTGATTGTCGTTTTGGCTGTAATTTTTATTCCTACCCATGCAGCACATGCCGCTTCCTTCTTTGGGTTAGTGCCCGATCTTAAAGATATCGTTATTGTCGCTATCAAAGCTATAGCCTATATCTTGATGACCATATCGGCTCTTATCTTGACATTAAGCGGGTTGATATTTGATAAAGTAATCGACTTCACTATAGTCAAAATGGCCGCAAACCTCGGAGGCCAAGGGATGGGAGATGCTATCACCGTCGCTTGGGCGACACTTCGGGACATAGCCAATATGTGTTTTATATTTGTCCTTCTCTATGCTGCCTTCAAGACTATGTTTGACGCCAGTTTCAGCAACTTCCAAACCACTGTAAAAAATATAATCATTGTGGCTCTACTTATAAACTTCAGTCTCTTTTTCTCTAAAGTAGTCATTGACGCTTCAAATATTGTCGCTGTCGGGTTTTATAATTCTATCGCCAATCAAACTACATTAGACTTAACTACGGGTACAACAGTAACAACTCAAAGGGGTATATCAGCAGGCTATATGAACATGCTTGGTCTGCAAACATTTTATAATGCCGATATTTTGGATAGCGAAGGGTTGGAGCCTACTCAACTAATGACTATTGGTGTTATGAGCTCTGTATTTATGTTAATCACCGCTATAATACTACTGATGGCAGGTGTGATGTTTGCTGCGCGCTTTATTATACTTGTATTTTTAATGATTCTTTCTCCTTTGGCTCTTATTGCTTATGTTATCCCCGGACAAAAAGGTAAGTTTGAAGAATGGAAAAGTGCTTTGATAGCTCAATCATTTTTTGCCCCTGTTTACTTTGCTCTTACTTGGGTAGTTTTTAAGCTTGGCAACTCACTTATCACGGTAATGAAGAATGACCCAACAAATGCAACGTCTGGGGGATGGTCCAATTTAGTGGCAGAACCAAAAAGTATCATGGGCTTGATACTTAATTATGTTTTGATAATCGGTTTTTCCATCGCCGCCTTGGTGATTTCAAAATCTATGGCTAGCAAAACAGCTGGGTTTAAGGCTATTAGCGGAGGTATCGGTACTGTAGCCATTGGTGGCGCCGCTCTAGCAGGTAGAAATACTCTAGGTAGAGCGTCTGGCTTGATATCCGAAAGTCAAAGAGAAAAATGGTCAAAATCCAATCTTGGAAGAGCTGGGCTTTGGATGGCAGATAAAGGTAAAAAAGGAAGTTTTGATGTGAGAGGAATTGATACTCTCAAAAAAGTGCCCGGGCTTGGTGGAGAATTGGGGATAATGGGCAAAGCTGGAGGTAAAGGAGGTTTTGCTGCCGTAGTAGACACCAAAGCAAAAGCAAAAGCCACTTATGCAAAAGATGTTTATGGCCAGACAGGCAAAGAAAAAGAAGATTTGGAAAAATCTAAAAATGACGAGGAGAAGAGTATCAAAGAAAAAAGATCTGATAAAGCAGTAAAAACCTTGGCAGAAGCTGAAGTTGCAGAAAAGAAAAGGAAAGATTATTTGGATGATAAACTAAAACCGAATACAGAAAATTACGAGAAAATTAAAAAAGAGAAGCAAGATAGAGAAAGAGAACTGGGTGAAGCAAAGAAAAGCGGCGATACATCCAAAATTGACACAGCAAAGAAAGACGTTGACTCTGTAACTGCAAGGATGGAGAATGAAAGAAAATTGAGGGAAGAAGCTAGAAAAGAAATTGAGGAAAAAGATTTGGGTTATAAAGAATTAAAAAAGGTCGCCGACGAAACAGAGAAAGCAAGAAAAGAAGCAGAAAGGATAAACAACAAAAAAGAAATTGGTGATGAAGAATATTCTAAAAATGTACAAACGTTGAAAAACGCTGCTACAGAAAGACAAAAAGCCTATGCTGGGAGACTTGATGAGGGGCTACCTGGAACTAGATGGTTTGGTCGTTTACAACCAAATCAAGGCTATAAAGAAGCAGCGAGAAAAGTAAGAGAACAAGCTAAAGGGAAATCTAAAGAGAAGAAGCTCTTTGATGATATGAAAGAAGCAATAAAGAAAGACGAAGAAGCTTCTGGTACATCTTCTCCCTCAACCCAACCATCTCAAGATAAGCCAAGCGCAGAAGAAGCTCCTGCACAACAAACACCATCGAGTGGGGGAGAAACAACGCCTAACGCATAAATGTTATGGACTATAAAGAAACAATAAAAGAAAGGTTGGGTTTATTATCTCCAGAGTTGAGAGATTTTGTTTTGGATGAAAGTTGGAGGAGAGAGGCAGAAAAAATTGGAAAACAATTTAATTTGAATGAAGAAAAGTATGCTTCATTCGAAAATGAGATTTTCCTTGTTCTTTTATGTTTTGAACCTAAAAGTGATTTTGCTGAAAATATAAAAAAGGAGTTGGGGATTGATACCAATATGGCAGAGTGGGTGGCAGAAGATGTGGAGAAAAATATTTTTAGCAAAATTGCTAACGAAATTGATGAGATGTGGCAAATTGCGAGTACTGAAAGTATCGGAGGTGCTGAACAAAATGAAGAAACAGAGAGACCAAACCAAAACCAATCACAAAACGACGTCGCTCTTGCTCCACATAGTGCAAGCGAGGTAGGGACAGATTTTGAACAAATAATATTAAACCAAGCAAAGGCTATGCAACCCGCCCGGACCCCTGGGGACGGGCCTGCCCGAGAAGCGCCGGCAAATTTACCTACAGGTGAACAAATAATGGAAGAAAAACCAAAAGTTATACATAATTATGTGGGTGAAAGCGACCCCTATAGAGAACCAATAGAATAATATGAGATTTCAAATACCACAATTTATAGATGTAGAAGACAAAATACTCGGGCCTTTTACCCTAAAGCAGTTTATTTATTTGGCCGGCGGGGCCAGCATAGCTGTAGCATCGACGGTATTCCTCGGTGTTTTTTTAGGTTTACTCATTTCTTCCCCAATCATTGTCTTAGCTTTGGCTTTGGCTTTCTATAAGATAAATAACCGCCCTTTCGTCTATGCCATGGAATCATTTTTTAAATATGCTCTCAAAGATAAACTATTTATT
>Ga0156248_101_pt1 | contig 9022 bp, 7 predicted proteins | sample RifCSPlowO2_12_FD_107895 | JGI IMG/M metagenome (GOLD analysis project Ga0156248, IMG submission 107895) | Candidatus Zambryskibacteria bacterium RIFCSPLOWO2_12_FULL_39_16
TGTTGTCAATTCTTACATTGGCAGTTATGGTCGGTATAATTTTGTCTGTAATTTCAATTATGGCAACGTCAGCCGGTGAGCTAGAAAGACTCCAATAATCATTTAATCTAATCGTTTGCCCATTAACAACGACGGAAACTACCGTCTCCCAAACACCACCGACGGGGCTGCCACCAATACTGTAGCTAAAACTATAGGTTCCATTTGAATCTTTGGTCATCGCGCTACCATTGACTTGCACCGTTCCGGCGGAGTCAGTAATAACCACTGTTGGCAGAGAATCAGCATCTGTAGGGACAGTCGCGTAATTTAGGACCTGTAATTTTGCTTTGTAAGCGGTGTTGACCGTAGTTTCCCCAAAGTCTGACAGTGTCACCGTATATCCGCCTTGAATTTCGGCAGTAAGAGCCGATGTTCCCGCAGTAATTGCTGAAGCGAGAGAACTCGTTGCTGTTTGCACATCAGAGAGAGTGGCCAGTGATCCTGAATCAAGCCCAGCACCAGTTAGAGTCCTGGTTGCGCCACCCCAGACGTTAACTGCTAAACGACCGGCGTCAGAAATGTATGTCCAGACAGCGGCTGGAATGCCAGCAAAGAATGAGGATATTTGAGATACGATTGAAGAGGATGCTGACGAAACAGAAGCCTCGGTGCTGGCGCCAATGACTGCCGCCAGAGAAGATGTCGCCACCGTCAAACTCTCATCAACCACCTCTTTAATTGTGCTAGTTGAGACCACTGACCAATCAACGATAAAACTTTTATCAACTATCACCAAATCACCAGTTGTTGTACTCCCGCAAATCATAATTGAAGGCCAAATCCCGGAAGGAGCATCTCCTACCGTTGTATAATCATAGTAATGCCAGCCATCACTATTGGCTGTCATGAGTGTAGTTGAGGCCACAACCTCCACATTAAGAGGGTCTGTTATGCCTATCCAACAGTCTGTTGTAGTGGCGACAAAATCATCATCAAAGACGAATTCGCCCAAGGTGACGGTACCGCCGGGAGCGATTTTTTGATAACTACCGGCAAATGCGACAGAAATTGAGAGAAAACCAAAAAACACAAGACAGCAAAATGAAAATAAAAAGAAATGAAAATAGGATGTATGATTCTTCATGAGAATTCTTTTTTACTGATCCTGATGGTAAAATTATATCATACACCTAAGACTTTCCACAATACAAATTAAACCTGTTGCAATAAAATCTGATACAATTAAAGTCGAGGATTATAAATATGTTTTTACCAAATACAGATTCTTTTTTATTAATACGAAGGTCAATTGTTAAACCTAGTTTTCCTGTATTTTTACCGAGTACAGATTCTTTTCTATTAATACGAAGGACAATTGTTGCACCTAGTCTTGCTCCTGAAACAGGAACTCCTCGCTCTGTTATAGCAGAGATCACACCTGTTTTAGAAGAAACAGAGGTAGGGGCTATCCCGGAGTCAACAGATTCGGAACAAAGCAAAATTAAGGATCAGAGTAGACGCAACTTTTTGAAAGTAGCGGGTGTGGCTAGCGCCGGCATCATCGCTTCCCAACTCCTCTCACCCAAAAGAGCTCAAGCTTTAATAATGGGTAGCTCGCCGACGACCGGAGTGGTTGGTGTCAAGGATTCAACCAACGCCAGAATAAATCCCGCCACCGAAGAAACTGTTTCGTCGCTACTCAAAGCTTCAGATTTAACTTTTGATACCGGATCTTTGCAAGTCAAAGTTACTTCTCTGCCCGGCGGTGGCTCTAGTTTTAGTGATTCGGGAGATGTGGCCAAAAGCGCCCTGGTAGATGGTGACCGGCATGTTCAAGTCGATGTTTTGAGTTCGGCATTGCCGGTAACTGCCTCAACGGAAACGACGCTACAAACAATTTCTTTTGGCGGTTTTAAATATACTCTTCGCCTAGCAACAGTTGGTGAAGTCGATTATGTGGGGGAAGCGGCAATTGGGACAGCCACTTCCGCCTCATCTTGGCGTATAAAAAAGGTCGACAGTACTACTGGTATAATTATCCAATGGGCCGGTACGGGAGTTTTCGACCAAGTTTGGGATAATCGTGCTTCTTTAAGTTATTCATGATAGTTAAATCAAAATGATTTTTACATTAGCCAAAGATATCCACACCACAAGACTATTGACTACGAATTGTTGTGTATACTATTGTATAAGATCATTTAGAAAATAAAAATATATGGCACTCGACGCAACCAAGTGGGAAATTCGCAGCGACAAAAAGGTTCGCTATGTTGGTGGCGTGCACGGCAACGCAGCGGCAAACTATGTCACGGTGCTGGAGCTTCACCGCTTCCTGCAAGACCGGGCGGACGATGGCACGATGTCGGCGGATGACTTCATCGACATCTCGGTGCTGAACCCGACCGACAAGAAGTTCGAGACCATCATTCAGCTTTTGAACGGCTTCGAATTGGATGACGCTTATACTACCCCCGCTTCCGAGTTCATCTACGGCGGTTCGATCATACAAGGCACAGGCGGCAGTGAAGCAATCTATGACGGTATCTCGATTATTGCCAACCGCGGAGTGGTGGTGAATGTCATCCAGAACAACGCGGTGCTGGCCAACAAGTTCTGGAACAACACGCCAAGCGGTGAGAGCTTCAACGGCATCAACCCGGACGAGGCGAACGGTTTGGCAATGCAGTTCATGGTCAAGATCAAGACGGCTGGGGCGTTCATTGACAACGCCTCGCTCATCTTCACCACGCGCGAATGGGGCAAGACCTTCTCGGAGTTCCGCATTCCGGCCACAGGCCGAGGTAAGAACTCGGTGCCGCTCACGTACTCGGACGACCTAAACAACGTCACAGCCATCGGCACCATCGCTGCACTGGCCGACATCACCAACGTCACATCGGGTTTCAACCTGATCGATGTGGACAACAACACGGTGAACGAGGAGTACTACTCCGAGTGGAACCGTGGCGCGAACAGCATCAACATCTTCTATGAATACATGAAGTGGCTGACCCGCAACGGGTATACCACGACGCTCTACGGCATTGCCGGTGAGAGGTTCCGGGGGATCACCCACGAAATTGTTGTAGATACGCCGACAGGTACGTTTTCTGCCTTTGAGGCGGTGTCCTGGTCTGGAGGTACCGGACAAATGTTGGCGATTAACTCGACGACTGCACCGACGAAGATGTGGATACAGCTTCTTACCGGTGTTGCGCCTACAGACAATCAGACCATCACGGGCGGCGGGTCCGGCGCGACCTGTTTGGTAAATGTTACAGTCACAAGCCGCGCACTCTCAACCCCGTTTTGCGGTCAATCGACCGGCACCTCGCTGGTCGGCTCCTACGGCTTTGCCTTGGAGTCTGCTGACCTCGCAGTCAACGACAAGATCACGGCGCTTGACGGCACAACCCGTCAACCGCCGAATAATGTCACCTTTACCGTGAGCGGCGTGGCCTCTGGCTGGCGCGTGTTGGTCGGGCCGGAAAATGGCTCCGGTGGCCTCTTGGAATCACAACTCTCCAATACCAACTTGCTCAGTGGGGCTACTGTGACTGCGGTCGAGGTGGACGAGGCAATCCCAGCGAATACTCCATCGGGCGATGGGGTAAATACAACCATTCGTATTAAAAGAGCAGATGGTAGATTTACCCGTCATGTTTATAGCGCTGTGAATACTGGAACAAAGACCTTCACCATCGCGTCGCACGACTTCTCCACGAACAATGCGAGCATCGGCGCGGACATTTACATCAGTTACATCGATGCCGCTGCGTCGGGCGCGACGATAGCGTTCAGCACCATTCAGTCCGGAGGCGCGCAAACGCTCTACGTCTCGGCGCGCTTCGGTGGCACGGGTCCAAACTATACCGACTCGATCAAGCCGGCGGCGACGACTGGTTCGCTTGGAACGACGGGCGGATCAGCAACGATAAGCTCAGTTAGCGACGCATAGAATTTTAATAACATTTACAAAAAGAACAATAATGATGAATACATCAATCCATTTTAGAAAATCTCTCACCCTGTTCTCATTACTCGCTATCCTCGCCATGCCCATCGGAGCATCGGCGACGACGTATGGAACGCCGATTACGATAAACAACCCTACCCCGGCAGCAGGCGATATCTTCGGTAACTCTGTATCTATCGATGAAGATAGGTTTATTATTGGTGCGCCTTCCGACGACACCGGCGCCACAGATGCCGGTTCTGCCTATTTTTTTGACGCAACGACAGGAGCATTACTTCAAACCTTCAACAACCCTACACCAGCGGAGGCTGACTTCTTCGGCTCTTCCGTGTCTCTTTCAGGAAATATGGCGTTGATTGGAGCTTACAACGACGATACCGGAGCCACTAACGCCGGTTCTGCGTACCTTTTTGACACTACGACAGGGACACTACTTCACTCCTTTAACAATCTCACACCAGCGTTTAATGACCAGTTTGGTTATTCTGTATCCATATTTGATGATAATGTGTTAATTGGTGCACATAATGACGACACAGGAGCCACCGATGCAGGATCCGTCTATCTTTACAATGCGACGACAGGCGCATTGCTTCAGACTTTTAACAATCCCACACCAGCGACAAGTAATCTCTTCGGTGCTTCTGTATCCATATCTAGCGACAAGGTGCTCATTGGTGTATATGCGGATGATACCGGTGCTAATAATGCAGGTTCTGCACATCTCTACGACGCTACAACAGGTACCTTACTCCAGACATTCAATAATCCCACACCAGCGTTTAATGACCAGTTTGGTTATTCCGTATCTATATCAGGCGATAAGGTGTTGATTAGTGCGCCCTTGAACAACACTCATTACGGCTCCGCATATCTCTACGACGCTACAACAGGTACCTTACTCCAGACATTTGATAACCCCCAATTAGGATCATCCTATTTTGGTTATTCCGTATCTATATCAGGAAACAAAATATTAATTGGTGCATTCAATGACGAGGCAGGAACTGCCAAGGAAGGCTCCGCGTATCTCTACGATGCCATGACAGGTGCTTTACTCCAGATATTTAACGATCTTAAACCGACAGAGCAGGACCTTTTTGGCTGGTCTACATCAATATCAGGAGACAGGGCGTTGATTGGTGCACGAGGCGACGATACAGGAGCTACCGACGTCGGCTCTGCGTATTTGTACCTTCCTATAACTGACACAGATGATGATGGGGTAGAAGATGGCACCGACAATTGTCCGGCGGATTTTAACCCCGACCAGACCGATACCGATGGTGACGGGCAAGGCGACCCTTGTGACTTCACGCCCAACGGCGACACTGATGGTGACGGTGTAGATGAACTTGCCGACAATTGTCCGGGAGTGGCTAATGCCGGCCAGGAGGACAACGACAGCGATGGTATCGGCAATGTTTGCGACCCTACGCCCGACGGTGATCCGGATCCCAACCCAAACAGTACAGACCAATGCAGGAATCTAGGTTGGATGGACTTCGGCTTCCGTAACCAAGGTCAGTGTGTTGCCTTTGTTAATACCGGGCACGATAGTCGCTAATAGGTGCTTAATAATATGAACAAAGTAGTAAAATGTAAAAATGATAAATGTGGGCAACATTTTATGCACACAGAAAAAAATACAAAATGTCCATTTTGTCATACCGAATACGGTGAAGCTGAAGAAAAACCTACGGTAGAAGAAAAAAGTGTGAATGAAGAAAAACCCAAGGCCAGAAAAGTGGCCGTAAAAACTCAAAAGGACTCTTTCAAAATCTGGAGGAATAGTTAAATGAAAAATGTAAATATCAAAATGGAAGATTACATTATAAAATGTAAAATTTTTAATTTTGAATTGTCATTTTGATTTTTTAATTTTGATTTACTAATGCCCGGATTGTTGGCATTGAGTTAAATTTTTTGGTAAAATAAAATTATGGCAGTACCATCCTATACAACAGACCTCACCACAATCAATGACGGCGGAGGCACATTCACAGAACCCACGAGCGCTACCTTGGGTACTCTAACGAACGCCGACACGGACAATTTCATCCAGGGTACTACTTGCAGTTCTAAGAGCACGGGAGCGTCCGGCGCTCCTGCCCTCGCAGGAATAGGTATTCTGGCGGGCGCAGGGCAATCTATTACCACACCGAGCGCCTATTACGCATGGGTATTCACGGGAGCTGGGGCCTTGGTAGATACTTATGCCAATGGCGGTATTCGTCTCATCGTTGGAAGTTCATCAGCCAACTACAAGATGTGGTATGTGCTGGGCAACAATACCTTCCCCTATGTCGGCTGGACATGTATTGCTGTTGATCCGTCACTCACCGCAGATGCCACGATAGGTACGCCAACGGCCACGCTACAGTATTTCGGCGCAGTGTTTAACTGCCTCATCAACATCTCGAAGGGCAACCCGATGGCTCTGGATGCCATCCGCCACGGGCGCGTAATCACCGCGACAGGTGGGGAGACAAGCAACTATGCCGTTTTCTCCGGTTTAGCGACAGAGAACGACACCAACACGAACCGCTGGGGTCAGTTTCAGGCTATCTCGGGCGGCTATCAGCTCCAGGGTAAACTTGCCCTTGGGACTTCCGGCACCCTCGTGGACTTCCGTGATTCAAACGCGAGCGTAGTTATCGCTGTCAGTCTGAAAACGGCCGCATCGTTCAACGCCATCGAGATTCAAAACGCAAGTAGTCGCGTAGACATGACTTCCTGCAATTTCGCGGCTTTGAGCACCGTCTCGCGTGGCACCTTCACAGTCACCGACAATGCTACCGTGAACTTGATTGGTTGCTCGTTCACCGACATGAGCACCTTCACCTTTCTCGGTAATACTGTGGTGACGAGTTGTGTGTTCCGTCGTACCGATACAATCACCAAGGGTGCCTCGACTATGACTAACTGCACCATTGATAACAATCGTGGCGCCACAGCAGTATTAGCAAGTAGTCCTGCAAACGCCGCATTGATTTCAGGTACGACCTTCACTAGCGATGGAACAGGTCACGCTATTGAAATTACAGGAACTGCGGCAAACTTTACACTCACTAACAACACATATACTGGATATGCCGCAAGCGACGGCTCGACAGGAAACGAGGCGGTGTATGTCAATACTTCGGCCGGCTCAATGAATCTGACTGTTTCTGGTGGTACAACACCCTCTGTGCGAGTGGCAGCCGGAGTGTCTGTAACAGTTATCTCAGGAGCAGTGAGTGCTTCCGTTAATGTCAAGAATTCAGATGGAACAAACATCGAAAATGCGCGTGTATTTGTCAAAGCCGCTACGGGGGGCCCATTTCCATTTGATGTGACAGTAACCATCGTAAACTCTGGTACAACCGCTACTGTGACGCACACAGCTCACGCTATGGCCACCAACGACAAGGTCGTTATTTCCGGAGCAAGCCATGACGCCAACAACGGCATATTCACTATTACTAAAATAAATGACAACAGCTATAGTTATACAATGGGTAGCGCCCCCGGGAGTAATCCAACTGGTACGATAAAGTGCACATTTGTTGTATTGAGTGGCTTAACTGATGCGAGTGGTAATATAACAATGAGTCGAGTATTTCCGAGCGATCAACCAATAACTGGCTGGGCACGAAAAGCTAGTGGTGCACCGTTTTATAAACAATCAGCCATTAGTGCTTCGGTGGATTCTGGGACAGGGTTCTCAGCAACCGCGCTTTTGACTTTAGACGATTAATCCCGTTAGAGATCACTCATGTGGTATACCTACCTACTCAAGAGCAAAAAGAGCGGTGATTGGTGCACTGGCGTAACGAATAATTTACGGAAGCGCTTGTGGCAACATAACAACGGAAAGTCTTCATACACTAGATCTCGCGGTCCGTATACGCTTATTTATTATGAGGCGTGTTATAATGAAAAAGACGCAAGGTCGAGAGAAAAATATTTAAAATCTGGTATGGGTAAGCGATATTTGAATAATCGAGTTAAGCGCTTCCTATCTCTAACGGGATAATATGGCTATTTCAATAAATTGGGCTACAAAAATAATAAATATACCCCAAAATTACCTCACCGACTTAGGCGGGGGTATTTTCGAACTTAATGTAAACACCTTTCGTCTTGATCTTAGAGACATTGAAGATAATGAAGATGGAATACCTTTCCAGTATACCCATACTCACAATACCGAAGTGACGCTTGGGGGGCTGACCCTTTCCAGAGTGGTTGAGATTATCGCCCCCTATACCATTACCTTTGAAGATGGCCAATACGCCGTCAATCTAGTCGGCGCCAACAACAATATCGCCGATAGAACCAATGTTAACCAGGTATCGGTCAGGTCCAGCAATTCCGCCGGCATGGTGACCGTAAATTCTGGAAGTGGTTTAACCGCAGAGCAACATGCACAGCTCATGAAGACACTCACAGTAGCTAAATTTTTGGGGTTGAAGTAGTGGTATAATTTTAATATGAAAATTGAGGATCTTATCCAACTGCTTAATAATAGATTGAGAGAATTTAAACTTTCTAGAGATTATGCCAGAATGAGCGGCGATTTAGAAAGAATGAATGTTGCTGATAAAGAAATCCTCGCTTTGGAAGACACTCTGTACAAATTAAATTTATTGGTAGACACCTCCAAATCCGCCGCTGTTAAAGAGGCTATTCTCGCGGAAGTTATAACCGATGGTTCAATCGCCGTTTTGGGTGAATATGATATCACTTCTTATGCTACCGATCCGAATCACGAAGAAAAAATAATGAATATTTTGAGCAAAATGGGAGTGATGGATGCAGTAGAGAAAATTGATGATTATATCAAGGGTAAATATTTGAGCAGTCCGGTTACTGGAGAGATGATTATGAGCGCCTCTCTTGCTTATATAGTAGATACGAGACTAATGATGGCTATGATGGAACTTGATTCGCGTTTTGGCACTGTCGGTGTAGCAGTGAGCACTCTAAATCCGGGTAATGTCGGCAACGATGATGATGGTAATATTCGCACTTACGAATCATGGCAAGAAGGCGTGACAGCAGTGGCAGAGTGGCTTA